>Ga0153948_1000030_pt1 | contig 78388 bp, 96 predicted proteins | sample TSNJ032MetaG_FD_104696 | JGI IMG/M metagenome (GOLD analysis project Ga0153948, IMG submission 104696) | Attine ant fungus gardens microbial communities from New Jersey, USA - TSNJ032 MetaG | ecosystem: Host-associated > Fungi > Mycelium > Unclassified | place: USA: New Jersey, Wharton State... | reverse complement strand
GCGCGGAAGGTGAACTGACTATCCTGCACGAACTCAGCCTGGAACTGAACCAGGGCGACAGCCTGGCCATCGTCGGCGCGTCCGGTTCCGGCAAATCCACTCTGCTCGGCCTGCTCGCCGGCCTCGATTTGCCTAGCAGCGGCGAAGTCATCCTCGCCGGGCAATCCCTGGGCAACCTCGACGAAGACCAGCGCGCGCGTATACGCGCCGAACACGTGGGTTTCGTCTTTCAATCCTTCCAGTTGCTCGACAGCCTCAACGCGCTGGAAAACGTCATGCTGCCGCTGGAACTCGATGGCCGCAAAGACGCCCGTGAGCGCGCTACTGAACTGCTGCAACGAGTCGGCCTCGGCCAGCGCCTGACGCACTCGCCGCGCCAGCTCTCCGGTGGCGAACAACAGCGCGTGGCGATTGCCCGGGCCTTCGCTGCCGAGCCGGACGTGCTGTTCGCCGACGAACCCACCGGCAACCTCGACAGCCACACTGGCGAACGCATCAGCGACTTGCTGTTCGAACTGAACAAGGAACGCGGCACTACTCTGGTGCTGGTGACCCACGACGAACGCCTGGCCCATCGCTGCCGGCGCCTGATCCGACTTGAAGCCGGGCTGCTGGTCGCCCCTCTGGAGCCTTGATGGCACGTCTGCCGCTGTTGCGTCTGTTCAGTCTCGCTATCCGCCAATTACTGCGCGATGCCCGTGCCGGTGAGTTGCGGGTGTTGTTTTTCGCCTTGCTCGTGGCCGTGGCCGCGAGTACTGCCATCGGCTACTTCGGCGCCCGCCTCAACGGCGCGATGATGCTGCGCGCCACCGAGTTTCTTGGCGCCGATCTGGTGCTTGAGGGCAGCTCGCCGGCCCGCGACGAACAGATCCGCAGCGGCACCGAGCTGCGCTTGAATCATGCGCAGGTGGTGGAATTTTCCAGCGTCATTGCCACCGACAATGGCATTCAGTTATCGAGCATCAAAGCGGTCGACCGCGCCTATCCACTGCGCGGCGAACTGAAAAGTGCCCCGGCCCCGTTTGCCGCTGAAACCTCGGGCGGCGAGCCGCAACCCGGTGAAGCGTGGGTTGAAGCTCGTCTGCTGACTGCGCTGGATCTGAAGATCGGCGACAGCATCGACGTCGGCATGAAAACCCTGAAGCTGACCCGCGTGTTGACCTACGAACCGGATCGCGCCGGCAACTTCTACAGCCTCACGCCTCGGGTGATGATCAACCTCGAGGACCTCGCCGCCACTGGCGTGGTCCAGCCCGGCAGCCGCGTGAGTTATCGCGAGTTGTGGCGCGGCGAACCGCAGGCGCTGGAAACCTATCGGCAACTGCTCAAGCCGGGGTTGGCGGCAAATCAACGAATTCAGGATGCGCGCGACGGTAACCGGCAGATTGGCGGCGCACTGGGCAAGGCCGAGCGTTATCTGAACATGGCCAGTCTGGTCGCGGTGTTGCTCGCCGGCGTTGCGGTGGCGTTGTCGGCCAACCGCTTCGCCAGCCGCCGCTTCGATGCCAGCGCGCTGTTGCGCTGCCTTGGTCTGTCACGTCGGGAAACCATGCTGCTGTTCAGCATTCAATTAACCGTACTCGGTCTATTCGCTGCCCTCAGTGGCGCAGTGCTCGGCTGGCTGGCGCAACTGGGACTGTTCGCGCTGTTGCATGATCTGCTGCCGGCGGACGTCCCGCCGGGTGGGCTGTTTCCTGCATTGGCCGGGATCGGCACCGGGCTGGTGGCGCTCGCCGGGTTCGCCCTGCCGCCGCTTGCCGCGCTGGGTCGGGTGCCACCGCTGCGCGTATTGCGCCGTGACATGCTGCCGATCCCGTCGAGTACCTGGATGGTCTATGGCGCGGCACTGGGTGCACTGGGCCTGATCATGTGGCGCCTGAGTCTCGATCTATTGCTGACCTTCGCCCTGCTTGGCGGTGGCGTGGTCGCCGCGCTGGTGCTGGGTGGCTTGCTGCTGTTGCTGCTCAACAGCCTGCGACGGATGCTCGCCCGTGCGCCGCTGCCGTGGCGCCTCGGTCTGGGTCAGTTGCTGCGTCATCCGCTGGCAGCTGCCGGGCAGGCGCTGGCGTTCGGCTTGATCCTGTTGTCGATGGCATTGATCGCCCTGCTGCGTGGCGAGTTGCTCGATACCTGGCAAAACCAGTTGCCGAAAAACGCCCCCAACTATTTCGCCCTGAATATTCTGCCCGCCGACAAACAGGCCTTCACCGATCACTTGATCAAGGTGTCCGCCCAAGCGGCGCCGTTGTACCCGGTGGTTCCGGGACGGCTGATCAGCATCAACGGCGAACCGGTGCAGCAAATCGTCAGCAAGGATTCGGCCGGCGACCGTGCCGTGCAACGCGACTTGAGCCTGACCTGGGCTGCCGACCTCCCGGCCGGCAACAAGCTCACCGCCGGTTCGTGGTGGACCGGGCAACCCTCGGATGACGTACCGGGCGTGTCGGTTGAAGGCAAAGTCGCCGAAAGCCTCAAGCTCAAACTCGGCGATCACATGGTGTTCAGCGTGGGCGGGGTCAATCGTGAGGCGAAGGTCACCAGCCTGCGCGAGATCAACTGGGACAACTTCCAACCGAACTTCTTCATGATCTTCCAGCCCGGCACGCTGAGAGATCTGCCGGCGACCTACCTGACCAGTTTCTATCTGGCACCCGGTCACGATCAGCAGATCGTCGAGCTGTCACGAGCATTCCCGGCGGTGACCATCCTGCAAGTCGAAGCGCTGCTGGAACAACTGCGCAGCATCCTCGCCCAGGTCACCCTGGCGGTGGAATACGTGTTGTTGTTTGTCCTGGCGGCGGGGATGGCGGTGCTGTTCTCCGGCTTGCAGGCAACGCTGGATGAACGCATTCGCCAAGGCGCACTGTTGCGTGCGCTGGGGGCGCAACGGCAATTGCTGGTCAAGGCCCGGCGTATCGAGTTCGGCTTGCTCGGGGCGGTCAGCGGCCTGCTCGCGGCCATCGGCTCGGAAGTGGTGAGTCTGGTGTTGTATCGCTTCGCCTTCGATCTGCCATGGCATCCGCATCCGTGGCTGCTGGTGCTGCCATTGATTGGCGCTGCACTGATTGGCGGTGCCGGGGTGTTCGGCACGCGTCGGGCGTTGAATGCGAGTCCGCTGACAGTCTTGCGCGAGGGTTGATAGACTCCAGCCTTCGTCACCACAAGAAGTTGCCATGAGCCGTTATCGCCCTCCCCGCACCGCCGGCACCGCGCTGATCACCCCTGAAGGTGAAGCGCGGATGCGCGCCGAACTCCATGAGCTGTGGCATGTGCGCCGCCCGCAGGTGACGCAAGCGGTCAGCGAAGCGGCGGCGCAGGGTGATCGCTCGGAAAACGCCGAGAACAACCAAGAACCCTAGATTGCATACTATTTTCGAGATATCCCCCTATATGCGGGGCCTAAACAATAGTACACATACTCAACAAACCATACTATTTCGAGTATGAGACCTCATTTATCCACCACAGCATTTCTCCACCTGGTGTCTGCACCACAGCCTCATCCCCCACCTCTTTTTTCAAAAGAGCACGCGCCATGGGCGAATCTATGGAGATGTAATCGTTGCGGCCGTAGATTTCGTCATATCCAACGATCCGAAATTTCATGGTCTCTCCAGCCTCGTTTTCGATCTCCACCCAAGCCCCAAAAAATACTTTCCCCTCTTGCTCGGGGGAGTATTCGATAACCCGAACGTCCTCGAGCCTCTTGCGCAGGTACCTCACCCGACGATCGATTTCCCGAAGCAATTTCTTATTGTATTGATAGTCAGCGTTTTCTGATCGATCACCGAGGGACGCTGCCCAAGTCACCTTACGAGTGGTGTCAGGTCTTTTTTCTCGCCAGAGGTAATCGAGCTCCTGCTTAAGAGCGTCGTGCCCCTCTTTCGTAATGATGTTTGTACTCAAGATCAAATTCCACGGGGATTTTGTTAGTCCGACATCATCTCATCTTGATCAGACGTCGTAACATTTGCTCAGCTTATTGACCCGCCGCAAACCTCCAAACCTAGCAGACGGTAACAATCATCGAACGGATAGATCCTGAGGCAGCCCTCCATTAGACCTCTGGGCGCGCCCTTCGGGACGGCTGTCGTGAACCGAGCCGCTCGCGTATTGGCCCTACGGCTTCTATCCTCGCGCATGCGCGCTCCGCTTACTTCAAGGGGATGCTCAAGGTCAGTCACGGATCTGGTCTGAACTCAGTGATGGAGAACGGAAGATATTTTTGTCGACGATTTGTGCTGATGCTCGATTTTGCTCTGACGATGACGTGGCGTTGCGAAAACGTCTGATCTTTGCGCCCTGGATGTGAAGCCTTGATCATTTGATCACCACGCGATCTAGAGATCCTCCATTAGTCCAGCGACCGGTGTATCCCTTCAGGAGCGGCCAGCCTAAACGGAGTTTACTCTCCCCGGATTTCGGCCCTACAGGCTCTTATCTTGGCTCCTACGGCTACGCTGGCGCGCTCTGCTTGTTGCTTGAGTCAGAAAGCATTGCACCTCCACCCCTCCCTTGATGAGCTTGCGAGGCTGGACTTAGGCGGCTTCAACGGTGGAAGATGGCCTTGCGCCATCCGCCCTGCAGGTGGCTTTCTTATGCGAAGCCAACGTCCCATACAAGGATTCGACTGTGATCAGAGCAATGATGTCCCTCGATTTGAAGAATGCCTCTACCGCCCAAAGGAAGGAATTTGACGCCAGCCTTGATGAGCAGGGATGGCTCAAACTGAGTGGTGTCGACACAGTGTGGTGTAACCGATTCAGCAGACTTTTGAACAATGAGGATGGGATCAAGGAGGTTCGTAACACTATTCTCCGCGTAGTGAAAAAAGCTGCAGCTAGCGGCAGAATTGAGCAGGTCAAGTACGTGGCACAGATTTCAAACGATGACGCGATCGGCCGAATCGTTTGGAAAAAAGCAGGCGAGTATGTACATCGCCATTACGATCCCTATGCCGTCGAAGTAGAATAATCGGCGCACCAACCCAATGAACTGACAAGCTAGGACTTCGTGCGTGATTCGGGGGCATCGCCCATCACGCCTTAATATTCCTTCGGAGCGGCATGGAAGCTTTTGAGAAGTACGCTGAGCGCATCAAGCTCGATGATTTGGAGTCTGTGGCACGTCGCCAGATGTGGCCAGCGATGGTGAAGCGGATCCAGGCTGTTTTTGATGAGATAGAGCACTCACCGCTAGCTGGCTGTTTCGGCTCTTTCTATCTACATCCAGTTGTTCCAGACGCTTACCGGAAATTGCCTGAGGGCCGATACCTTGCCCAGTTGCAGTTGACTTGTGGTATCCGGCGGCTAGGCCTCGACACCTTGAAAAAAAGCGAAACACACCCTCAAGGCATCGCCACTGCTCTCTTCGAAAAAGACGCTGCAATGTGGTTCAACCAATCTCCTTCGGGAGCTGTCACGGTTTTCATGGCGCCGTATCGCTCAGCAGTGCTGAGCATGAACGAAGAGAACATCACTCTTGGAATTTACTCGAGTCCTGAGAAGCTGACCGACAAGCTGATCAGAAGTCTGTTCTCCACCTTCTTCAGGTATCTCTCCATTACTACCGCTCACCACCAGCAGAGCGTGATGGACTACGGCTGGAGGCTGTGGCTGATTTACAAAGATGCAAGGACGAAAAAACACGAAGGGTTAGTCAAAACGGTAGAGCGACTTCTCATGGTTGCGGGCGCAGTAGCCTGTATTTGGGTGATATTCCCATCCACCGCGACTTCAGTGGCTAATACGAGCACTGCGCAAGGTCAGCACCAACCCATCGAAGAGGGCGCGCAAAATGCTCAAATATCCAGTGAGCCCAAATTCCTCTGTGCGAGCACCTGGCTGGAACTTGCTCAGCCTCGGAAGGAGGGTGCCCCTCCTTGCGCTCCCGCTGCACCCACTTGGATTCCCTACCGATGAGTTCATCTGGGAGGAATTCGAAATCCTCGCGCCTGAAAGCCATAGCCTCTCACTAAGGGAGGTAGATTCGTACAGCCGAGTGATTGATACCAGTAAAGTGGATTGCTGGAACTAGCGCTACCAATGCATGGAGAGAGCACTTCGCCCTCTCCGCTCAAGCCTGTCATTAAAGGTCGAGATTGCCAAATTCTTCATAGTGGTCGATCAGTCGTTGCCTGAAGGTCTCGTAGTCTTCGGCAAGGATATCTTGACCGTGGTACGTCCCGTTCAGAAAGAAGCTCATCACGGCCTGTTGCGCTTTATCAACACCTTGATCTTCAATCTTGAGCAGGTACTTCGCGATGTAAACCCGGCAGATGTCTTGGAGCAGCAGTGCGACAGCGCCGGCTACCCGGAAGGACGCCTCAGGACTTTCTGCGATGTCCAACCTGATCGAGCCTGAATGCGCTACGGAATTACGAAGGACATTCAGCCATTTGAGACGCTTAGGCGCGCCCTCATCTGGATTTTCCGGATACATGCCACCGGCCTTCAAGAAGGCTGCGAGCTTGGCAAGCGCCGACTCATTCGCAACGTTTGACAGTCGCGGCATGATGTCATCAATGAGATCCTGGCTCACACCGGCTTTTTCCAGATACTCCTTAAATGCCTGTGCCGCGACCTTGACCTCCGTTTTTACGTCCTTCGTATAGCGGTTGGAGCCCGAGGCGCTGTACCAGTGGGTGTTCAGCCCATCGAGCGCAGCCGATCCCATCGCAATTTTCACGCCTGCATTGCTATTCGTCATTGCGAGCATCACTGCTTCCATCGCTTCTCCAGCACCTGCTTCTTGCAGAACTGGAAGCAGCGCCCAATCGATCACTGGGTGGGTACGGAAGAAGTTTTGGCTGGTGACGGCCTGCCCTGCTGAAACCGGCATGTACGGCCTGGCAGCATTGCCAACCAACACATGGCGACCAGTGAGAAGCGAGAGAATGACCGATAGGTCGTAGGCTCCATTCACCCATGGATTGCCGGGCAAAAGCACGGAGGCCTGATCTAGCCCCTCGTGCTCCGCTACAGCCGCCGTTACGTTCCAAGTGCCAGAGCTGGAGGGTTCCTCAGTGACGGTGTTCCTGAACCCGGAAGAATCGAAGGCACCACCAAAGACGAGTCGTGATGACCGAGCAAAATCCCCACCAATAAGCTCCTTGCTCACAGTGATTCGGTAGGGGCCTATGACAAACTCCCCCTCAGAGTTGAGGTGGTGCTCAAAGTTGAAAATCTCTCGAAATCCGGTGTACTCAAAGTTCATGCATCCCTCCTTGGTAACTGTGGTGTAATCTGCTGACCTCGCCGCCGAGCCAGGCGACCAACACTGCAGATTCGCACTTAAGCTAGCACACTCGCGGTGACAGAAAGATGCACAAAAGGCGGCGAAATCGCACTTTTTTACGTGTTATACGTAGTCACATTTCTCTCATCGCGCTCGAGCAAGTTGCCGCAAGCGGAAATATGCATTTACACTCATTCGTCTACCGATTTTTGCAAGGACTCAAGAAATGGCAGTTAAGCCAAAAGCTCTTAAGGAGCTGTATGCCAGAGCTGCAGGGCGATGTGCTATGTGCCCGGGCTTTGAAAGTGTATTCAAGAAGCAGGTATGCGATATTGACATTGATAACAAAAATATTTCAGAAGCAGCCCACATAATTGCTCAAAGCAAGAAAGGGCCTCGTGGTGAGGATGGCTTTAGCGGGAACATCGATGACTACGACAACCTGATACTACTTTGCCCTAATCACCACAAGTCTGTAGATGACAACCCCCTGCGGTTTCCCCCTGACTGGTTACACCGCAAGAAGATCGAACTTGAAAAATTTGTTGAGAACTCGTTAGCCGCTGACAACCGACGTAGTCGTGACATAAGCTCGCTAAGTCTGCTGATGGAGAACTTAGCCTTCACTCGAATTCGTGGCTACTGCGAAAGCCTACCTGACAGCTTTAATTCTGACCTTTTTGAGGTCGGGTCAGTGTTAGATGGGTTCCCTATTGACCTGCCAGATGCACGCCCGTTCTACGATGAAATTTTAGAGTTTAATTTTTCCGACTTTGAAAAAACGTATCGAGAACTGTCCTGGCTTCTCAAATCAAACTTTGAGAATGAGAAAAAGCATCTAATCTCGATCTACAAAGACACAATCCAACGCGGAAACACACTTACCATACTATTCAACAAAGGGGATCTTTACCCTTACAAAGAATCGCTTGATATACAAAGTGAAATTTGCGAGAAAAGAGATAGCTTTATTCAAAGCTATACAAAGCTAATGAACCACTTAAGATTTAGTTACACCGAAGTAAACCTTAATTCTTATCGACCATACATATTATAGTTTCTACAGCTCGAAGAAGCATAATCACGCCAAATAGGACTGGCTCATCAGGAACGTGTTTATGACGCTCAAAATTGCGTTTGCTGCCGTGCTTAAAGCGATGCGCGCGGGCAAAGGACTGACTCAAAGAAATCTCGCCGAAGTCAGCAGTCGAACATATGTCTCAAAATTGGAGCGTGCCCAGTCGAGCCCCACGTTAGAGATGATCACGGCTTTGAGTGGCCCACTCAGGTTGAACCCTCTGACACTGGTGGCAGTTACGCTTTGCGCCGAGTCTGGACAGTCCGTTGGCGATTTGCTCCTTCGTACCCAAGAGGAGTTGGCAAATCTAGCCCAAGAGGGCGTTCTCAAAAAACTGATGATTTCGACAGGTGATAAGTTTCCGATGCCACGTCCTTCAATTCAGCCATCAAGTAATCGCTCAATGCGCAACTCCCAGCAAGTCGAATTCTGCTTCGCTGACTAGACGCCTCATCTTGCCGTATTGTCGTGAGCCGACGGCACACACGGCTAGGTGTTGTAGCACTCCTATGGAAAGCCCCAGTAGGCCTAGTAATGCGCAATTTCGACCTCGATCTATGGCTTGAATCGCAGCTCCGACTAGAAGGTAGGTGTACGCTCGTCTAGAGGTCTCAGCTCCCCCTGTTAATTAACTCGAAAGATCCCCATGACTAATCAATGGCTGCAGCACATTCTCCACCAAGTGATCGAATCCGTAGAGCGAGTGGGTGTTTTATTGGCACAGGAATGTGTACGTCCAGGCGGCCGGAGAGGGTCAGGAGACAAAGCAGAGATTGATGTAGAGATTGAGGTTCTGCTCCGGGCCGAACTGCTGGCCCTCGTGGATTGCGATTGGTGGGGCGAGGAAACAGGCCATGTTCTTACTGGATATCCATTCTGTTGGGTCGTCGACCCTAACGATGGCACCAGTGATTTCTTGAGAGGCCTCGCAGGTTCTGCCATATCTGTTGGGTTGCTCCATGACGGCAAACCGGTGCTTGGGGTAGTACACGCGCCTGTTACGCCGTCCGGCGCCTCTGACTGCATTGCCTGGGCAAAGGGTATGGATCATCTGCTCAGAAATAACAATCGCATCGTCGTCGACCTCTCTGATCAAAAACTTTCCGAGACGTCCACCGTGATGGTTAGCGCTGCAGCTGCTGACAAGCCCGATATCAATAACCTGCTGTGCGCGCCGGCAGAGTTTTACGCCATGCCATCCATTGCATATCGCCTCGCTAAAGTTGCTGCAGGAGACGGGGTTTGTGGTATCTCGCTTTACCCTGTTAGCGCTCATGATGTCGTAGCTGGTCATGCGCTGTTGAATGGTGCCAAGGGGGTGCTGATTGGCGAGGATGGAACTCCAATTCAATACACGACTAAGGCCACCATGGCGAAGGTATCTGGACGTGTATTCGGTGGCGCACCAGATGCCTGTAGCGAGCTGAATAAACGGGACTGGAACAGGGTTTTTGAGTAACGCTGTCTGCATGCAAATTCAGTCAGACAGCTTATTCCTGCAGACCGGCGTTTGGCACGCCCTTCGGGCCAGCTGTCGTGAATCAAGCCAGCCATTTTCAATGGCTATCCTGCCCCTCCGGGCTTCCATCTTCGTGCCTGCGCGCTCCGCTTGCCTGACGTGACAATCCAATAACACATCAGTCCAGACTGCCGCATTTGGGCAAACCTGCATATCTTCAAAAAAACTCACTTCAGGCTCAAGGTTTTCCGAAAGAAACCGTTTGTGATTGGTGAGTACCCTTTTTGAGCGACGGCTTTGACCCTCTCTACACATGACTTCGCACAGCGCCTGAGCGGCGCCTTTCCGTTCCCCTGCACGATTCTCGGCAACCGCCAACGGCGCACATGGGAGCGGCTGATCAGCTACATCGAATCCTCGGCCTGCATCTCCGAATTCAACAAAGCGGCGGCCTATGCCGAGGGCTATGCACATGCATTGGCCGATAGCGGCCAGATCGATATCTCCACAGACCGGGATCTGCTGATCATTGCAACGGTGGATGCATGGCGATGCGCCCGTACTTACCCGAATACTTCGACCAACCTGAGCTACCCAGGAAAACCATGACTTCTTTTTTCAAACGCTACGCCGACGGCGGAACATCAGACCGTCACATCCATATGCCGCAGCGTCTTTTACCTACGACCGTCAGTCATTGTCACCTCGAGGTCTTAGTCGGCCATTGGGAAAAGTATTTGGTAGATCCCTCCTACGTTCGTGAGCAGTTTTCGTGGGCTGCGCGATTCGTTATGGGTATGCCCGTGCCAACTTGGGCGCGCGGCCTTGAGTGGAACCTCGGTCAGAAGTCTCGTTACATCTCCGCAGTTTGGTCAGGCGGGGATCTGGGGAGCTACCTCACGAATGACTGGTATGAGCCAGAGAGCGGTAAAAGGGCATTGGCCGAAAACAGCGAGATTCTGATTGATGGTCAGCAACGGCTTCACAGCCTTGAAGAGTATTTCCTCGACCGGCTGGCGATTCCTGATGCACAAGGACAGCCAAGGATTTGGTCTGAGCTTGGCAACGGCGAAAGGAAGCGCTTTTTGTCGACGATATTTACCCATACCAGAGTGTCGTCTGGTGACGAGGTGGCATTGCGCAGGACATACGATCTTTGCGCGCAGGGAGTTGTACCCAGGTCATTCGATCAGCGTACTTCTCGATAGTTATTGAAGCACCAGTGCCCGTGGCATGCCCTTGTAGGGGCGGCTGTCGTTAACCAAGCCCTGTCTACGACAGGTCTTGGCCCTGCGGGCTTCCATCCTCATGCCCTTCGACCCTCCTGGTCTGCGCGCTCCGCTTGCCTGGCGACGTGAGTCACTCACTATCAGCGGCATTAGCCACGCAGGGGGGGGAAGACGGCCTTTATAGTGATCAGATCTCTCCTAAGAAAGGTAGCCACCGCTTAAGGGTATGCTCGTAACATACTGATTTTTCGTCGGAAATCTCGTAGAACCCACCTTTCTTCCTTGACCCCGGCAGCCCCGTAGGTTTCATTTCACATCACAACTTCGGAGAGATGCAGTTTGAAATCCAGGATGCTGAACTCGCATGTAGGTCTTTCTTTTGCGTGCCCTACCGGGCCGGCTGTCGTGAACCAGGCCCGGCGATGCTCGCCGTTGTCCCGGCCCTACCGGGCTTCCATCCTTACGTCTGCGCGCTCCGCTTGCCTCAAAGAAAAGCGGTAGTCGCTTGCTGGAAAATAAGAGGTCTCTCCAAGCTAGGAGACCTTGCTAAGGGAGAACTCTGAGATGCATCAGTCACCATACGAACAACACCGCGACATCCTTTTGAACGGTATGTACGGAACAGCATATCGGTTGCAAGAGTTCGTCCTCTATCAGCTCGACCCTTGTAGGTACACTTTCGACATCGATAAGCATCGCGGTGGGTTCGACAGCGTCCACCTTCAGATCTATCAGGATATGAAGCAGTGGTACTGGGACAACGGCCCATCAAGCGCTGGTTTCAAAGACGTCGCCGAGGCACTTGAAGATAGGTACACCAGGCAAGCCCAGGAAAATCTAGATGAGCTGTATCTCCTCCGAGCGATGCGGCCAAGCGATTTTCCTGCTGAGCCTGGCGAGATACCTTCAGACTCTCATAGGCATGCAGTTGAGCGAGCTGAGCTGTTTCACAGGGAGTATGTCGGCAAAGGGTTCATCAACGAGTAGACGTAGTCTACCGTTCCCCTCAATTCAACCAGACATGGGACAAAACCGATGGCATGGCTATTTTGGAAAGACAAACGCCCTGCCTGGGTACAGGCAGAAGAACGAAAGTTCATCAAAGCGGTGAACGGCCTGCAAACGCTGCAGACAACTCCTCGTGGCGGGATGAGGATTGATCCTGAAGAGCTCAGGGATCAGATCCTTGCGTCACGAGAACGGTACAAAGATCTGGTGAAGAAATAGTGGTACCGAATTACCAGCCAATATGGAGCTTCAATCAGTGAAACTCAGTCATACAATTGAAGATCAGGAACGTCCTTTTTAGGATGCTGTAATTTATGTGGACGAGCTAAGCACTAATTGACTTTATAAATGCTTTGTTTTAGTTCAAATAGCAGTTCTGCTAGGCTCTGCCCCTCAACCGCAGAGAGCCCCACACCTATGGCTCTTTCAATTTTTTCATGCAAATAAGCTAAAGGTGGATGCATCCCATTGATGGCATAAGACCTTTCAAGCTCCTCAAATGAGAGATCTTTATAGGTTTTAGCCCCCTCAGGCGAACAATGTGAATACTTTGCAAAGCTAAGTGAGTCAGTGCTGATCTGTACGTAGGTCAAATGAGCAGAGTAAGTGAAACCTGGAAGTGATGGGTTAATTATAGGAAGCGTTTTCCCTACTAAAAACCTATCAACCCGACTTCCTTTCCACTGATTGCAGTGAACGCATCCTACTGTGAGATTATCAAGTGTAAAGGTTAGTGATGAGTGCTTGGACTTAGGGAGAACGTGCTCAATATTCCAAGCCCACCCATAATGCCCAACAGGGCGACGGCAATACGCGCAACATCCAGAGCATTTATTGAAGAGATAATTCTGTACGAGCTGCCTAAGTTCACTATAAGTCTTCCGCTCAGCTGCACTGAAATCAATCTTTCTCCAAACAACGCCACCTCTTTTGAAGGTCTTTGAGGCTGATGGCGCCGAAAAAGCTGACCAGGCCTCACCACCGTTAAGATCATTGCTGCCTATCAAATCTATCAACTTTTGCAAGTGAGTTATTTGTTCACTATTTACACAAAGAGATTTCATATTGAGATCTTGTCCTTGATCGATTTTGCTAAACCTTTTCTTACAAAAATAATTGCAGCCTGGATCTGCTGCTCGGCCTGTGTAGACAGCCCCACTGCAGTACCTAAATTTCGCAAAATGGCGATAGCTTCGGCTTTTACAGTTAAACCTTCCGCATAACCAAGGATGGTATCAGTTATCTCCACGCTAACTTCCCTAGTCTGATATGGGGAAGTATGAAACTGCCGCAACACCAACTGCTCGTGACTAGCAACCTCAACAAAACTGTAAAAACGAAAGGGCACATTGCGGTTATTATTTTCTGACCGACTCGCCTTTAATTTATCATCAGCTCGAGCGCCCAGTACAACTACGACGTTTTCCGAGTTGCTGTCTGAGCGTACTCCTTCACTAATCATGATTGGAGAATGTGTCGCAATCACAACATGAAACTTTTCAAGCCCGGATAATATCTGCGTCAAGGTTTCGTGAAACTCCATTTGCCAATGAAGGTGCAGGCTAAGCTCCGGTTCGTCTATTAAAAATATAGTGCGTTCCTCCATCACGCTCATAATTTTAGCGAACATAAGCAAACGATTTTGCTCACCAGTGCTCAGCCCTTCAAAGTCTGTATTTAGATCATTTTCATTTGTAATTTTTAATTTAATATCAATGTTTGCGTCAAGATATGCAATAAGCGTAGGCACTTGCGCCACCGATAACTGTTCGAAACGCCCACTGCCTTGCGCTATTCTATTAAGCATCCCTAGAGGGCGTGCATTTAGCAAACCAAGCTCATCCGCCTTGCTACGTATGCGTTGAGCATCCCTAAGATCTTCCTGAAAATCCGGCTGCAAATAAGCAACGGATTTTTCACCTAAAGAAAATGTAATATCTAACTTCACAGACCTACAAAGGAGTTTGAACAGAGATCTATCAATAAGCATTGCTTGGAGGATGTAGCGACTGAGATCCCGCTCAATAGCTGATAGGAACACAGCATTTCTTGCATTCCGCGCTCCCATATATTTCACGTTACCATGATCGCCGTAGCGGAATCGGTCATGAATAGAACTGGCAATACAAGCAACTATATTTCGCCGATTCTCTAACGACTCGGACAATGCCCCAAGAACCCTACTCTTTCCCGACCCGTTATTGCCAATTATGTACGTAAACTTTCCCTTACCTTTTCGGGTGGTTGAATCTTCAATTCTTTTGAGAACCGACTGAACCAAGTCACCCGAAGAGTAGTTTGAATTTTGCTCCATGCGTTACTCCAACTCCAATATGTTTTTTAATTAAAAAACTCAACCTCCACACACCGAGCGCAAGTCAAATAAGACAAGAACCTAGCCGTATACGTAAAGATAGAGTCACAAGCGCCATGGATATTGCCTGAATATGGACTGCATATTCAATAATGATGTCCGACTATCAAGCCACTATGTTTATCTGCTATCAAATGATTCACCGAAATACTCTCATTCCATCTCAGCAATTGCTTGAGCTTCAAGTAAGCGGGCCATGCTCAAGGATGCAGCGCTTTCCAGTGCCGCTCATGAGTTCGACATGGAGATCTTTGCATCCGATGATGAGCGCCAACAGGGGCCTTCCATCGACCCGATCAGCAGCCAGCATCTGCCACTCGTTAAGGTCAATTGACGAGGGCGTCGGAAAATTCTGTGGATGGGTATGCCACTCCCCAATATATCGAACCAGGCCATTACTCTCTTTCCACCGCTTCATAGCTAGCCGGTGATGAAAGTAAGGCAAACGCTCAAACAGAAATCTGAATCGCTTGTCCCAAAACGAGGGTTCGGTCGCTTCGATTATCTCCAAATGCTCACCCCGAACGTGGCCGAGCAAAATTCCTCCGGCCTCCTTCGAGTCGATGCCTTCCTGAATGTAGCGACTGAAGACCTCCAGAGGCTGCCGATTCAGGTACACCAACTGCCCTGTGCCGGGCGCCGCCCAGGTCGTCACAAACGGCATGCTGGACAATCCGTAAAAGGCAGCGGCGAGCAGTCGGGGGTTGCCAGCTCATAGCGGTAGTCAGTCAACCGTGTAGAAAGCGCAGGCCATGATTTGCCAGCAACCCAAGCCAAAGCAGTGTCCAGTGCCAAGGCAGCGGCCTGAATCGATACAGAAGCAGGGAACGGGACATAGAGCCCTTCACATCCCTGCCCCGCAAATATCGGCGGCACACCACCAATCACCGGCAACAGGCCCCCTCTACGGTTGGCCTCACTGACGCACCGATAGCAACCTTGTTCGGCCCGTTGCTTGATCAGTGTGCGCACAGCGACGCCCGCGCCTTCGATCCAAACATGCAAGGTTGGACAGGACGCGGCATTGGCGAGCCAGTGTCCGAACGCCTCCTCCCCTGTGGCATCAATGATCAAATCAAGGCCGGCCAAATTCACATCTTTGGCGTTGCTGGTAAAGGGGGTCGCCTTGATAGTCGGCATGGCATTCCCGAGTTCCTTGGCCAGTGCAACTGCCTTGTTTTGGAACAGGTGATTAAACCCCAGTCGATGTCGCCCGAGGTTCTGTGGCATCAGCGTGTCGTTATCGATCAGCAACAGTTCACCACCGCCCGTTCCAGCTCCGGCTTTGACGACCATTTCGGCAAGAAATCCGCCTATGGTGCCGCACCCAATCATCCCGATGCGCTTACCTGAGAGCGTCGTCTGACCGGGGATATTGCGTTCGCTCAAATATTTGTCATCAAGGCGCACCATACTCAGAAGCTCAACAGGGCAACCAAAAATAGGCAGGCTCTGATCAGTTGAACGCTGATCCCTGGGCCGATTGGCCTGAAGGTCGTAAACGAGAAAACCGTAGCTGTACCCAGTCTTCTGAGACTCGATGACTATTAGCACATTCGGCTGATCATCGCGGTAGGCCGCAGTGATTTTATCGCGAATTTTCCGCCTGCATGCATCGTCCAACTCAGCTTGCCAGTCGAGAATTTGGCCAACGGTCTGGGGTGGCCAATCCTTTTGCAGCGGCCTAGGCGCCACGCTGGACGTGATCATTTCCACACGCGTATGGAACCCCATAATCGTCCTGCCCGCCATGGCAAACTTTAATCGGCTTCGCTCGACATCGTCCGTCAGCACATAAAACTTGTTGTCGGACAGCTGAAGGACTTCCAAGGGGCCGGAAGATCGACGTTCGATATCATGAAAACAGTATTTGCCGTTCCAATAAACGAAGAATTCTTCCTGTAGGTCTTCCTTCATCTTCCCAGCCAGAATCTGCTCAAGCACATCGGTGGCCTGAAGTAGGGACGTGCGGGTTTGCCCTACCGGATCGTAGATGTCTATGACCTCGGTGCCTGGAGCCGCGTAGCAGAGATAGCCATCCGGGCTGAGGTGTGGCACCAGCAGAGGGAGTGCCTTAGGTGCCCCGGTCAGCCATAGTTGAAGCGGGCGCTCAAAAGAGCGGTCTATCCATACGTCGCATTGGACAGTTCCCTGTGTGGCCGTAGTCAATTCTCCGGCCATTACCAGCCAAATTGGGTGCGGCTGGGGATCGACCTTGGTAAACCCCCATCCGATCATCTGGCGCAGCACTTCAGGCATGCCATCCATGACGTCAGCCTGCCTTGGTACGCTTCACAGGCTCTGCTGGGCCTGCCAGAGGGGCGATCGCAGCCATGGACGCTGGAAGGCTCTCGGGATTTGGCTTCATGCGATGAGGCGCGTACGGGAACCGGTCACCCAGCATGCTTTGCACCCAGTTGTGGGCGGTATGTGCATCCGCCGCATCGATGGCTCCTTGCAGGTATTTCGCAAATTCCTGGAATAGCTCCACAGCGTCCGCAATCGCCTCCTTGGGCATGTGAGCCGTGAGCGATGCTTCGGGATCGATGGGGCTCTGAACGCCATTACGAAGCGCATCTGGAATGCCTTTGACCAGTTTCAGCAAGGCAAGGTCATCACGCTTGTCTACGTATTCGAAGAGAGGACAGGCCGCAGCCATTAGCAGGATCGAGCTGGGGCCTTTGTCTTCCCACTGCTTGTCACGAAAGGCTTTGAGGTAACGCACCACCCTAATCAGTTGATCGCCCTTTTCTTGGCATTCGCGCTTGAACCAATTTTTCATCGCCATGGGGTCGGACTTACGCCAGCCCTGTTTGCGATCGGCCAGCAGAATCTTGTCTGAGGGCAGAGTTTTCCAGCTGTCACGTTCAGAGTTGATGGCGCTGTCAAACATTGCGTGGCCACGGTTTTCCATATTGGCCTTGATCAGCTTGAACAACGTGTCGGGGATTACATACAGGGGAAGATCGATGTGGGCATAGGGGGAGATGGTGACACGTACACAGGTGTCCTTGATCTCGGTGTGCCACCTTCTTTCAGCACAAATCGGTTTAAGCACATCGATGACCGCGTCGAAGAACAAGCTAATCGCAAGCTTCGGACTGCTTTCTTCACGCATAACACTAAGCGGAAGGTAAACACCGTCGTCGATATCGGATTGCTGCGGAGGGGTTGTGCAGGGGCTATTAAGGGTTTTGTAGGCGCGCGACCCCTGGATGTAGAACCGTGGCTCACAGATTTCACCCTCAAGCCCTTTCTCCCTGAGCACGCGAGGCAGTTCAGCCTTGAGAGCTTCGCGAATATCTTGGCGGGCCCCATCAATTTCGGCCAGCTCATGAGGCTTGAGGTTAAGTTCATCAAGGAAGCAGCCTTCCCCGGTGGTCGTAAATAGCAAGGGACTGAAGTTTGGCATGACGCCTCCGCTCAAGGGCTAAATGAACGGTGTCTCCGATAATTGCTGACCCTCACACCAAGACTACCGAGCGCATGCGCTCTTGAATCTTGTCACTGCGACCCTACGCCAACCACATAATTCCAGAGGGTGCAGCCCTTCCCAGTATGCCAGCTACCATGCTCGATGACACGTGCAACTCATAGTGCCATCATACCACATATAGATCAAGCGCAACTGAAAATCGCTATATATAGTATATTTACACGGTGCAACGCTAATCGGCACTTATTCTGGTAAAGGTGACATGACCCGCCGTATTGAGCCCTTCAGTCCACTTGCGATCAGTGAAATAGGTGCCCTCCATGATAAGCCCATCTCCGGACTCCTTGACGAACACCCTTGCAGCGCCGGTGTGCTGGTTCGTATCAGTCGCAACCGGAACCCGCGTGTAGTTGACGAACATGTAGTTGAGCTCAAGCAGACCAGTCTGGTCGCTGGGCCGAACGGATACGCTGATGGTCTTAGATTCCGAGTAGCCGTCGGCCCCAACGAATTCCATTTTTACGCTGAACAGGCGAGCCTTGATCTTGACCTTCCCCTCAACGATGTAGAGCGAAGTCCCATCGCCTTGGCCAAGCCATTTCTGCATGATCCCCCAATTGGACTGCAGCTTCATGTCCCACTCCCCGTCAATGGGCGGGAAAATTTTGCAAACAAAAGGCAGCTTGCACAGCCATACGAACAGAAAAGTCTGGCCCAGCACGTAAAACACGGCGGCGCCTATTCCGACCGCAGAGGACACAGGCCGACGCAAATCCGTCAACGGCCCAGCCAACAGGGTCGACATGTCGTTATAGTGAAGTAGAAGGAAAACCACGAGGCATGTGGTTGCAAAGTATCCGAGGGTTTTGGTGATCCCTATGACTTGATACATTACCCGTCCTCGATATGTGAGCGTAAGAGCCCTACCCTATACGCTCGCAAGGCGGTTCGCTACGCATGCCACATAAAAGCGCGGGTAGTGCGCTGTCGCGCCGGCTCATCTCTTCTCAGGCAGTCCGAATATTTCACCAATTATGGCTCACGATAGCGTCACAGGCGGATGCTTGAGCAATAGGCTGTTTGTCCCAGTTTTTCCAGTTTGCAATAAACCAGTCGTGTTGCAAGCTTCCGTCTTTCGCAAACAAGTCTTTGCCTCGTGCCAGCGGAAGAATGAAAACATGTTTGTCACCGGATTGAGTCGAATACAAAGTGACCTTCAATGCTGCATCTCGACCATAGGTATCAGAGAAAAACTTGTTCAGTTCATCCACATAAATTGATTCGGCAATCGAATAGGGCTGACCGTCGATGGTGTGAACGAATACCGACCGCAGCTTTTCATCACTTAGGAATTTCGACACACCAGGCAGGTCGACGGTTCGGCTAATCGCCAGCCTAGTCGATTTGCCGGGCGCGATTATCTGGGGAGTGTTTTCATTGTCGACCGCCTTCAGTACGCACCTACCAAAGATCCCTCCCTTACCCACCTTTGCTCCGTTGGCATGCACCACTTCCAAGTCAGCGGAAGTCAGCATCACCATTTCTTTGCCATAGTTTCTGACCTCTAAGCTGAGTGACGCTTGATCTCTCCCATTCCGAATTCTAGGATCTCTAGCCAAAGGAGAAAGTCGGGCGGTTACCAGAACCAAGGGATCATCCTGCCCAAATAGCTTTTTGACGTTTTCCAGCGCGCCACCTATATCGCTCAAAAAACCAACTACGCCTGCTGCAACAATAAAAGCCGCATACGTGCAATATTTTTTCAATAGGGAAGGCATTAGCAGCTCCTTAGTAATAGCTCCACCCATGCAGTAGAGCACTTCCATGTGCGCCAATGATGTACGTCAATTTAGCGCCAATTCGGCAATAGTAGTGCCCATCACACCTTTCTTGAAGGATCTGTGTCAGACAGATTGGTCTCTTCTTCGTACGCAACCAGTGGTTGCGCGCTCACATATCGGAGAGCTTATCTCAGAGCTCGCCCAGCTAACCCGAAGCCATGAGTTTGTCGTGCACCAACGGTGGCGAAGACGCCCTGAATAGCTAAGATCAACGATGGTAAAACAGCATGTGCTCCCCAAGCCGGCTCATGCCAAAAAGGTGCGGTGAGTAGCGTTTCTGCGTGATATTCCAGCCCAAAATGGAGATGGATAAGCATGAGGATGCTCAATGAATAGTCGAGGCTCACAATGGCACCGATGGGAGCCGCACATCCATACACCTGGTACCGTGCTGAATGATCAGTATGGAGCGCGCGATCCTTGGGAAGAGTATCTCGCTAGGCTCGAAAGGTCGACTCCAACCATAGAGGCTATCGCTGTCACCGACTACTACGTCACCGACGCATATGAGCAACTGCTTGCACACAAGGTGGCGGGCCGGCTACCTAACGTTCAGCTGCTTTTCCCTAATATTGAACTGCGCCTCGACGTGGCAGCAAAGTCAGGGTACGTAAACATCCATCTACTGGTCAGCAATGAAGATCCCGACCACTTGATCGAACTCAAAAGGCTTCTTAAACGACTTCAATTTGCTGCACACAAAGACCGATACGATTGCACGCGTGAAGAACTGATCCGGCTTGGCCGAAAAACTGATGCCACGATTACCGACGACAGCGTCGCGCTGCAGACCGGAGCAACCCAATTCAAAGTCAACTTTTCCCAATTACGCGAAGTGATGCAGGAGAGTGAGTGGGCCAGAGAAAACATCCTAGTCGCGGTCGCGGGAGGCTCCGGTGACGGGACATCGGGGTTGAGGATGGCAGCCGACACCACAGTGCGTCAGGAGATTGAGAAATTTGCGCACATCATCTTCTCAAGCAATGCCGCTCAGCGAGAATTCTGGTTAGGCCAACGAACGGTGTCCATTGAAGAGCTGAATGCTCGGTACGACGGCTGCAAGCCTTGCCTTCATGGCAGCGACGCCCATTCCCAAGCATCGGTCGGACAGCCTGTCGAGAATCGGTTTTCTTGGATAAAAGGAGGCTTGGAATTCGACGCGTTACGTCAAGCATGCATCGATCCAGACGGGCGTGCCTACATCGGCGATCAGCCGCCCAGCTCAGCCATGCCCTCGCAAGTGATTTCCCACCTCAATATCGGGGATGCCTCTTGGGCAGCCACGCCCAGTATCCCTCTAAATCCAGGGCTGGTGGCCATCATCGGAGCTCGAGGTTCAGGCAAGACTGCGCTCGCGGACATCATTGCCGCTGGATGCGACGCAGTTTTGGACATCGGCACCGATGGCGGCAACGGGATCAGCCCCTCGTTCCTCACTCGTGCCAAAGGCCTTTTGGGCGATGCGTCCACCACGTTGACTTGGGGTGGTGGCGCGACAGGTAAAAGATACCTGGATGGGCGAGATGCCTATGGCCACCTATCCTTCCCGCGTGCTCGTTATCTGTCTCAACAATTCGTGGAGGAGCTTTGCTCTGCCCAAGGCGTTTCCGATGGCCTAATTGAAGAAATCGAGCGGGTAATATTCGAATCGCACACGCAAGATGATCAAGATGGCGCGGTCAATTTCGCTGAGTTTCGCGAGCAACAAACGGCCCGATTCCAACAGGCCAGAGCGAGAGAGGCGGCTGCGATTTCAGATATCTCAAATCGCATCGGTTCAGAATATGAAAAAGAGCACCTTGTGCCCGCTCTGACAACTCAGGTGGAACAAAAGAAGACGTTGATAGCGGGTTACAACGCTGACCTTGCCAAGCTCGTGGTAAAAGGAACCGAGGCGCAGGTTGCAAGACACTCTCAACTGGCCCTGGCCGCTCAGCACCTACGAACTCAAATTCAGTCATTTAGCGCCCAACGTCGCACCTTCGTTTCCCTTCAAGATGAAGTGCAAAGCATGCGTAACACCCAGGCGCCTGAAATGCTTCGTCAATCGCAGTCGAGGCACTTCAACGCTGGACTTGATGCCAACCAATGGGCTGAGTTTCTACTGGAATACCATGGAGATGTGGACACCAATCTGAAGGGCTATCTCGTGTGGGCAGATGAGCACATCTCCAAGCTTTCGGGTGTACCTGTGACGCATGCAGACCCGCAAGTGGAGCTGATTGGGCAGGACGTCCCGCTGGAGAATGTTCCGCTCGCATTGATCAGTGCTGAGATGACCCGTCTGGAGGCGCTCTTCAGCGCCGACAAGCTGATCCGCGACCAGTACGCTGCCCTGACAAAGCGCATCGGCATCGAAAACGCATCCTTGGCCACACTGCAAACCAGATTGATCGATGCCCAAGGGGCCCTGGAGCGTCGCAAACTACTTCAGGCTGAGCGCGACAGCACCTACGGTCGAGTCTTTGATGCCATCATTAGCGAGCAGCGAGAACTTGCGAATCTCTACGTTCCGTTAATGGCCCGACTTGGTGCGTCATCTGGCACGCTCAAAAAACTGAGCTTTGACGTCCGGCGAATTGCTGACGTGAATGCTTGGGGGGCAACTGCTGAAGAGCTGCTACTGGATCGACGAAAAGCTGGCCCCTTCTACGGTCGCGGTGCACTGACCCAAGCCGCCACCCAATCGTTAAAATCAGTGTGGGAGACCGGCACGGCAGCAGAAGTCCAAGGAGCTATGTCAGCATTCCTAGCTCGATATCAACCGTCACTGTTGGAGCACGCGCCTTATGCGGCCAGCGATCATGAGAAATATCGGGCTTGGTCAAAACAGATGGCTCACTGGCTGTTCAGCACCGACCACCTGACTGTGCGATATGAGATTTCCTATGACGGCGTAGACATTCAGAAGCTATCGCCTGGCACGCGCGGGATTGTCCTGCTCCTACTATATCTAGCGCTGGACGATTCTGATGACCGCCCCCTGATTATCGACCAGCCTGAAGAAAATCTCGACCCAAAGTCTGTCTTCGACGAGTTGGTATCATTGTTCATAGCCGCCAAATCCAAGCGCCAGGTCATCATGGTCACGCACAACGCAAACCTTGTGATCAATACCGACGCAGATCAAATCATCATTGCGACTGCCGGCCCCCACCAACCTGGCGGCCTTCCACCCATCTACTATCAGTCAGGGGGGTTAGAAAATGCGGCCATACGAAAAGCAGTGTGTGAAATCCTTGAGGGTGGTGAAAAGGCCTTTCGAGAGCGCGCTCGCAGGCTTCGTGTGCGGCTTGAAAGGTAGCGCCCTGGCAGGTAGTGAAAGGCACGGCTGGCTGCCCATGCAGCTGCTTTACCTCCGATTACCCTGGCGACATGCATGCCAGGTCGTTTGGGAAATTGGTGACCAGTGATGAGACGATCAGTCCATCAACCTCAAGCCAATCGGAGGTGCCCCAGATGCTTACGGCTGATGTGCTCCACTAGCAGACATGTGAGCATCCAAGTGCAGCATTCAGCCTGCCATTGAGTGAGAAATTTTTCCCAATCATGGGCGTACGGGCCATCGACAAGGCGCGTCGACCCGATGCTCGCTTGCAGAAAACGCTCACGCCATGGCTGGGGAATACCGGCCTCGCGCACAATAGTGATACCGGAACTGTGGCGCTCAATCAGGACTGCTTTGCGGACAGCATCAATATCGAGGCGTGGATGATTCTGGTTTAAGTCGACGCGCTCTTGGTCTTCAATGTCATCAAGCACATTCAAAATAGCGGCTGCTTGTGGGTCGCCCGGCACCAGGTGCGAAAGTGTCCAGAGCGCTTTGCGCCTGACAGACTCACGCGTACGAAGATCGTCAGCCATGTTCAGTGCCTCGATTGGAACCGGCAGTCAGTCGACGATAAAGGTCGGCTAAGAGGCGAGCATCCAGCAGCGCGTGATGGGGAAGTTCCGGGAGCGTCACGTTGCCGATATCATCCGCTTCGAAATGCCTGAATAGCAGGATCAGGTTGGTTGGACTATTGGCAACGTTAGCAGGCCAACGATGATTTACGTAGGCCAACTGGCAGAAGAGATCCCAGTCCCAGTCCGGAGCGTCCGAGCAAATCTCGAGCGGGCCTTCAAGGTGGCTAAGGAAAGCGAGCAGTGATACTTGAGCTTCGGCCAAGGGCTGCCCACATGCAGGCATGTCGAGCTGTGGCAGGACATTTTGAATTACAAAGTCGCTGCAGTCCTCCACGCTGTAGGTGTCTGTGAGCTCGACGTAGTATTCGTCGCCGACTTCGGACACCAGTGCTAGCGAGATCAGCTTCGTATCTTTGTTCAGCTGCGTGAACTCGCAGTCCAAAAAAAGCTTCATCCCCCTCCTCCTGTGAATACTTGGTCATGCCTGCCGGGGTACCTTCGGCAAAAGGAGCAGAGCCGGCTAGTTTCTTTATGCCTTTGACTGATTTCTCGGACGAATCTAAGCGCATGGTTCCTGTCCATGAATGGCTTGAATGCCCGCTCTACTCTTCTTCCTTAGCCTGCCAAGCCTCATCAGTTTTGTATTGCGGTCACCAGGCAGTTCTGAAGCACGTCCCGGTCGATCAATCACACCCGCCATGCCGGCCAACTTTTTAGCTGATTTTTGAAGATCCTGCTGCGACTTGCTAAGGCATGCTGTTTCACGGTCGATAAACGAGACGGGATCGGCTCGTCTGTAAGACTCCATTCCCCCTTAGGCCCGTGCAAATGGGATACATCGCTTCAATGGAGTTAATTTTTAGGCTATGACCGCGCCACACGCAGCAAACTATCCACGCCCCGCAGACTGGAAGCAATTCGAGCGTCTTTCAATAGCACTCATGAGCTGCGTATTTGGCAGCCGATTCGATCAGTACGGCCGTGAAGGCCAGCGACAGGATGGAGTCGACCTCTACTGCCGCCTTAAAGATGGCTCCATCATCGCCGTCCAGTGCAAAGGTCGGAACGGTAACCTTGGGAAGAAACTGACAGTCGCACAGGTCGATAAGGCTGTGCAGGATACCGAAACCTTTCTCGTCAAGATCGACCGCTTTTTCATCCTCACCACCAGTCCACATGATGCCGCATTAACTAACCGTGCATTGGAGTTGACGGAACAACGAGCCCTTGCCGGAAAAGGATCGGTAGAGGTCTGGGGGTGGGAATCACTTGAAAACATCATCCGGGAAAATGCCTCTCTGCAGGATTCGTTCTATTCCGAGTACAAACCCAAAATTTCTCTTCGCGGATGGATCTTGAGGGTAGGTCTGGCGAGCTGCTTGGCAATATCTTGCTTTGTCGGGGTTCACAGGTATCTCGCGTATCAAGCAGACTCAGCACAAATGAATGAGGCGACAATCGAAGGCCTCGCTGAGTACATGAATCTAAATGATCGTTTGATCGGTATCTATGACGGCTGTCTAGGGATGCTTGATAAAGGTACCTTCGCCTTTTCGTATTCTTTCCAACAGTTCTGCATCGTACCAGTGGAACGAACCCTGAACGCCATGGAGCATCAGGTTCAACACGCAAGCATGAAGATTGATCCTGCGGCTATTAACCAGCTGGACGTACTCCTTGATCTTTTAAGGGAGGATTATCGCCAGGGTTTGATCGCCAATCAGATGGTTGGTTATTTTGAGCAGGGGATCATTGATAGCCAGAAGGCGCTGTGCACTCCGAACAACTCCGATGCGTCTACGGAAATCCTGAAAGAGCTTCGCAAGCCCGCCGATGATGCGATGAATCGGCAGCTCGAGTTCTATTTCATCCTGCGCGATTTCATTCTTCCTGGACTTCAATCGATGCAGGCTAACGTGCTGGTAGCGGCTCGACAAAGCAACCGACGTGGTGTTTCAGATCAGATGCTGAGCGACGCTCGAGAGCTGAGTAACCTCCTCAAGCAACGCCACCAGTACAGAATGGAAGAACCGCAGCAGCCGTTCACCCTATCGGCAGTCAAACAGTGGAGTTCACGAGAGATAAAGATCTCGGGCGACATGGACACTAGGATTGAGGATGCAAGATACGCTCAAGTTCTGCTCCATGGGATTCAAGCTTCGCTTTATGGGAAGCACGAAGAAGTGGAATCGCTGATCGCGTGCGGTGTGTTCGTTAAAAATGCCGAAGCAATCATTAAAAAGGATGAAGAGGCCATTAGGGCTTCAGCCACTCCAACCACATAGAGCCAGGCGAAGGGCGTCGTCTGCACATCGCGGATCACGCCTTCAACCGTAAACGGCTTTACGCGCTCCCTTGAACCGGTAGGCGCTGTTCGGCTCAGTTATTTCTAGCCCCACGTTCTCGCCTCGAGCTGAGCCCGCAAAGCTTGAGATGTTTCAGGAGCATCTTTTCCTCGCGTGTTTGATCCTTCAAATCTGAGTCCGAGCCGGTTCGCCATTCGATAATCTTGTCCCAGATCCTCCAAGACCTGGTTTCAAGTGAATACGCGCAGCTAGCGAGGCTTTGAAACAGCTGGTACGCCTGCTCACCAGTCAGCAGGTAATCGACATTGCCCTTACCGAACAGGATCCCACCGTCATGCATAGTCCGGATGCAAAGCGCATTTTCCGGATAGTCTGGGTCTGCACCTTCACCTTCATATGTCCAACAAACGCCGAAAAATCGGAACGACGCGCCTTTACCATGGATCGTATCGTCCGAAAATTTGAGAGCCCCTCGATCTCCAGAGAGCGGAGATATTCTCACGAGACGTCCGCCGTCCCAAGGCATGCTCGCAGTGTCCAAGCCTGTGCGCATGACAGACATCAATAGCCCTTGGGCAATAGCGTCGGCCTGTCGAGCACTCATTTGATACCGCGAGCCTCCGAGTGACATATCGACGGTGCGACCGTCTTCCGTTGTGGCAGATACATGACTGACTGCCCGGTGGATAAATTCGACACTTTGCGGCACATAAAATGGCCGAGAGTTTTTGATCGGTACTGCGCTCATTGCCGGCACTCCGCATGGTTTTATATACCTAACGGTTTTCGCGACGGCGAAACTTTAGCTCGCGAGAAAATTCTGTTGTTACTCAGTGTGATCGCCGGCCATACGGAAACTTACATGACGCAGTCTCTGTTCGACTTTGACCTCAAACGCGCCTCCCGAGAGAATTACATAACAGGCAAGGCCGCCATCAATTTCCCACATCCTGGAAGCACCACGGGTGGGTGGCATTTCCTTTCATATTTTGATCGGGGATCCGGCGTGGCTAAGGTGTCGTTGGCAGGGATCCATTATCCTGAAACCACAGGCTACTTTGGCGACCTGGGCATCATTGACGTGACCGATGAGCTAGCGAAGCGCGGTTGGTCTGTGGACGGCCATCGCCTGTTCATGGCAGATCACTACAGAGCCGCTGCGGACATGATCGTGAGATGGGCATTGAGCGAGTCCAACCACTGCAGCGTCGAGATTGATGATTGGTTTCCCTCTCGTGCGGAGAGAGAGCGACTGATTGAGATTCTAGATACAGGAAGGTCGAAGCTTTCCGAGGTTGGCCGATGGCAAAAAGTGGAGGCTTGGCTGCGTACGCAAACCTGAAGCTCGGGTAGATAAGCTTTACCCATTGCGTGCTCCACAGACCAAGCACGGCGGGCAAGCACAGACGGTGAGTGCAGCCTTCTGGCCCCCTGTCCGCCCAGGTCGTGCTCTGCCAAAACATCGGGCAAACCTATGCGACTACCCGCACCGTTTGAGCCAGCGGTGAGATGAACTAGGCTTCATGCATCATCTCAAGGAAGACTACCATGCCAGATAATTTGAACTACAAGATCGCCACGGCGGACGCCTTGACATTGCTGCTGCATAACCAGCACGCACTAGGTGCAGCAATAGAAGAAATAACCAAGTGGCTTTCAGAAAATGGTGTGGGAAGCGTCGCCGCTCATGCGATGTCGGCCATGGAAGCGCTGGACGCAAATGCTCAAGCCATCACCGCTTCCATTTTGAGGATTCGACAGTCTTAAGTGCTGCTACCCCGAGCCCTGCGCACCTATCGCACACTGCCAATTCGACTGAACGATAAGGAAAAGATGTTCCCGCCAATGCCCTCACCCGCTCAGTCTTTTTTAGATTCATTTCTTGCGGCTCTATGCTGCTCCAGGTACCGCATCTCTGCTTCCCAACTCGCCAGGAATTTATCCCAGTCTGCGGCGTATGGCCCATCAACCAACCTGGTCGACCCGATGCTTGCCTGACGGAAGCGCTCCCTCCACGGCTGCGGAATAGTCTGCTCCAAAATGATGTCGATGCCGGAGTTGTGACGCTTCGCTGAGACTGAATTACGAATCTCAATGAGCTCCAGTGGGTTATCGCTACAGGGGGTGTCGTTTCGCTCTTGGTCATCGAGGCCATCGAGGACGGTGAGGAGTTCGGAGGCATTCGGATCACCAGGATGGAAGCCGGCAAGCGCCCACAGAACCCTTCGCCTAGTTATCTCACGCTCGCGGAGGAAATCGCAGGTCATTTCAGCCTCCTTTTCACAAAGCTGGGCGATGGTTATGGCGTGCCGCCTTCGGCGAATGGCTGGCGTGAACCGAGCCGTGGCAAGCCACGTCTCGGCCCTCCGGGCTTTCATCCAACACGCCTGCGCGCTCCGCTTGCGCTGAGATTTCAAAAGCTTGTAGGTTAGGCGGCACACCTATCGTCATAACTAGACCGTCACGACTTGTGAAACTTACTGAATCGACTCGATAGTACGGCGGGCGTAATAGTTTCCCAAGCCTCAGGATTAGATGTCTTACTGAAAATCACCCAGGCTCGCCAGAGAAAGAATAAACCGGCCAAAGATGCCTCAACTAAGGCGAAGACCGTAGTGGTATGCATCATTGCGCCAGGATTATATTCACTGCTGAACCCAACTACGAGTGCAAGCGACGCCGCCCACCCTACGACGAACATCAAACAAAACGCCAGACATGCATAGAATGCAAGTATCGCTGGAACTCCAAACCTCATGTCAGTGGCAAACTTTGCTCTTCCACCTTCAGCTTTCATTCCATACAGCACTCCTTCATTTTTTTCTTTCTTCTTGCTGCTCCTGAACATCCCGAACAAAGTTACTTGCTGACCAACCTCCAGCTCTTCATAAAACTTGCTAGGCACAACCAAATTTGGAATAACTTCTCCGTCTATTTTTAGCGTCAGTCTGTAACCACCTCTCATGGGCCTGGCGAAACCTATGCTATCAACTTTTCCAGAAAACTTTGCGCACTCAAATTTCATTATCAACTATCCCTGGTTCACTTTAAAAATAACGCCAATCTCAAACAACGGTCAGAGCAACCCATGCGGATGAAGCCCTACATAACGAACGCGTCATTGCCGCGCCATGCGTCGGTTCTCCCTTCATGCATGACAAACTCCACTCCTGACACAGCACCGTTTTGACTTCGCAGCCGGGTTGAGCTGATCGAATGGCACGATAATATCACTATAGGCTGTTTATCGTAACACCCTCTCCATGGCTCTATCCTCGCTTTTGGGGATCCTACTCATGAATTTGAAGGAAGCGCTGGCGGGGGCATTACGCGGAGCCCGCGCACACCAAGGGCTGAGTTACGAGGATCTGGCGGGTGCAACACACAGAACGAATGTAGGAAAGCTTGAGCAGGCTAGGACGACGCCGACACTGGAGAAACTGGACGAGATAGCTGAATACTTAGGCCTCGACCTTTTGACAGTAGTCACTCTCGCCATTGCCGCTCAGGGTGACGAACTCCCTTCGGAGGCTTTGCAGCGTACCGCCTTGCGAATTAGGGAATTCGAGATGTCCGGAGGATGGGAATTGGTGGAGGTGCAGTTCAGTGATGGAAAGCTCATCAAGCGCTCCCAAGGGAAGCCTAGGCAGCCCTTAAATGCCGATGCCATCAGAAATCTCAAGGCTCAGGGTCTAGACAAGAAGACAATCGCGGAAACGCTCGGAATTGCGCGAACTACTGTCCAGAAATACTGGAACACTTAAGATTTTTCGCTCATTCTTCATTAGATTCGCGCTCACTTGAGCCAGCTGTTGCACTACGAAAAATTTTCTCAAGCTTTACTACTTCGTTACTTACTTTTATTTCGGGGCCTCATGGACGAACGACTTTCCAATTTGATTAGCGATTACCTAGAATCTGTCCGAACAGCTTTGACGTTAATTAAGAAATCGGGAATCCCCCTTCCCCGCACCTCAATAGAGTGGATTGATACTGATCTGTCGCACATCTCAAACTTATATAGCGGCATCGACTATTTTAAGCATGGATGCGGATGCAGCGTGGATTTACCAAACGGCACAGTAGATTTCGATTTCGGCAGACATGGAGAAATTTCTGGGCTAGACGCTTGGCGTGTTTTACGGTTCGCCAAGGAAAGGCAGGAGACCTACGGGTTCTCAACAGATGAAGAGTTCCACGAGTGCTTTCAAGATTCGATCAACAAAAAATTAATAACCCCCTTGGACTCCGCCCTGTATCGCCTTGCAACTCAGCCCCTAGAATATACTTCAATTATTGACAGCCGAGAGGAAGGAGACCTACTGCCTCATAGAGAACAGGACAAAGTTCTGACCCTCCAGATACACTACTTTTACGCAGCTAATTTGATGCTGAAGCACTATGATGCGCTGATTAAAAAATGGAATAAAAATAAAAAGCTTAGCAGGACAGATGAAATAAAGTTCAGAATATACATGAGCTCCTGGCTCGGCTTCCTAGCCGTAACGTGCGAGGGCTATAAGAAACTGAATATGCACAGATTGCTAAACGAGGAAAGACCTAATGAATACCAAGAGTTAATTTCAAAATGCAACGCCCTAAACAGCGTCATAAACAAGAACTACGATGATTTGCGTAAATTCCGAAACAACGTATTTCATCTGCGGACTAGCATTAACGATACAATAGCATTTCTCTCGCCAAGCTCAGACCGCCTCTCTTGGGCGCGGCAAATTCACAAAAATCTCGAATCCTTTTTTTCTGACTATCGAGTGCTATGCGAGTGCTATTACATGCTCAACGGCCGAGAAAACGAGAGTGAGTTTGGCCAAAAAAAACAAGCAAGGCCCTCAGCTTTACCTCTCAATACACGAGTTTCGTAATTACCAGCATGGAGCTGCAAATGTGGATATTAAACTCGGGGCGTAAGCATTTCCTAGAGTTCCTTCGCAATACGTCAATTCAGTTTTTCCTGATGGTACTGATCGGGATAGCTGGAGGAAAATTCAAAATACTCATTTCAAAGCAGAATTACAAGGACGCTATTCCAATGGGAGCGATCTGCTTTGTCATGTTCCTCCTTCTCTATCTTGCTGCACATGCAAACATAAAGACATTCTTTAAAGAATTTAGAGACGGGGCGACCCATGGGCTTGATCCCTTTCTTAAAACCTTAGATGGGGAAAATCTAAAGCGCAAGAATCGTCTGACATGCATGTATCTCATAAAAAACTGCAAGTCAGCCCTGGCTGAAGCATGTTTACTAATAATGGGAATTTACTTTGTCATGGTATTTGGACTTTTCTACTCTGTAGAAAATGCACAACGTTTTATGACGGATATCAGTGGAGGTACTGATCACACTGCGCACGTCAACCAAGCCACTTCAATGGCTCCTAAGGAGGAATCCATTGTTAAGGCTTCAGCTGTACCGTCTAGCTAGAAGCTTGGCAAATGCGCCCACAGCTACATCTACAACATATACAGATAAGGCTAAATGCATTGCGCTAGATTTATCTTCCGGCAGGGCTAAGCCTGCCGATGCTTACGGAACCATCAATGACTTAAATTCCATGCGCACCAAGAAGAGCCTACCAAGTGACTCGTGATCCCGAGCGCTTGCTCATCGAGAGCGAGCCGAGGCTCTCTCACTTTTAGGCTATTCACGGGTATGGGACGACGATACACCTATGCATGCTGAGCAGAGGCTCAAAGAGGCCAAGGAGGCAGCTCGTTCAGCGCAGGTTGGTGGCATCCACAAGCACGCTCCATCTGAGAAAGATCTGGGAGGGCTGTGAGAAGTGATCCTCGGTCGAAGTAATGAAAAACGCGCTGGCGGGAACAAGCGTTATGGCATGTGATTTTGCCTCAATAACGATCCGCTAGAACTTCGGTGCATCGCCTGTGGCTTCCGCAATGGTGGCCAAAGCCTCCTCCATATTGGCGATGTTGTCTTGAAGCTTCTGAAAAACCAATAGGAAAGCGCCGTCCACATCCACGGTCTGATGGCCGCGAAGCGTACCTACTCTTTCATCCTCCATCTGCTGGAGACGGTTGACGCTCTCTCGCAGAGCAACAGCTGATCAAAGATGGCGCCGATTTGAGCTTGGCTCTGTGTACTCATTGATGCCACCCAAGCCTTGAATTGATATCCCTTCGATAGGACGTATCGATCTGAGCCGGCACTTGCCTAACGTAGTCCCGTGCGTGCTCCTGCGCATCTTCACTCAAACCAGCTAGATATGAAACAGCGTCATCAACGGTTGGGATCAAACCTTCAATGTCTTCGAATCTGGGCGGCAGCGCAGTCCAGATAACTGCGTCCAATTGGTGAAGGAGTGCCCATTCGGCGATTACTCCCACTGGGGAGCTACTGGTGGTAAAAACACCAATTCCATTCTCCCTGTCCTCTGGAATTTGCTCTCGGACACGCAAGGCCTCGCATGCCTCCTCAAGGTTTTTTACATTCAACACTGCCCAGAGAACGGTGCATGGATGTGCATTCGCGCAGATCGCGGTTGCGAGCTCGCCCCCATCACCGACTCGCGCAAATTCGATGGGCAAAACGGGCCCATCCAAAAACCATTTGCTTGCGAGCGGTAATGCTCCAGGTTTCCAAATGAGGGATCCCCATCCTAGACATGCAATTACCATTGAAGAATTCCTGTGGTTAGACATGCGCAGGCGGGAACGGAAAGCGAACTCCCGATGAAACTAACTTCCTTGATAAGGATTGAAAGTCCTCTTCGCGGCCGCCCATTCTTTTGGATTCGACTCAGCCTTTTGTTTTCCTAGGGTCGGCGGCACGAGGAAAGGTACGTTCCTCTTGAATCGTCCCATCCTCTTTGTGGATTTTCAGAGAGGCCGTTTTACCTTGCAGAAATTCGCTGGCTATTTCAATGATTTCCGCTTTCGTAGAAGCCGTTTTGGAAGCACGTTGCGCGCCCTCTTTGACAAGCTCCCAAGCGTTTTCTTTTTTTGTGATGTGGTAGTTATCCATGGATCACCTCGACATGATTAATCAACAACGGCTACTAGGTTGACCATCGTCGATCTGGAGAGTTTGAAAGGATTGGCGAAGAAACCAATGCTGCCTACGACTCGTGTGAGCCCCCCCTAACAACGACTTCAAAGAGCGGATTAACCGACCTAGGTGAGCTCCATGCTAGCCTTGGCGTTTCGGTTTGCAACCCTCGGTGCCATCTCTTCATCCTCATACTGCCGGCTAAGAAATTCGCGGATCAAGACGGCAGTTCGTCTAGCGCTGGTCACCACAAAGAAGTGCCCCTCGCCCTTCAGAATGCGAAGTTCTGAACGGCGAATTGTGCGGCGCAGGATATGGGCGTTGTACGCCTGTATCAACGGATCGCGGTCGCCGGTAAGAACCAGCGTGCGTTGAGGCAGTCGGGGCAACCGAAGCAGGCTTGTCCATCCGATCAACGCTGCGAGCTGGAAATAGTAGGTACGCGGTTTAACAGAGAGCATGCCTTTCATCACACCGAACCGCAGCAGCGTGTGAATTGAATCGCGGGAGCTATCTTGCTTGGGCATTTTGGCGTTTTTACTCCTGCGGAAAAAATCCATAACGTCAGCAGGCTTCATCAACAGCACTGGGCCGGGAGAGGTTGCCGCGAGGATCAGCCTGCGTACCATGCTCGGGTAACGAAGAGCGAATTCTTGAGCCAGTGCACCTCCCCAACTCACCCCGAACACATCGACTTGGTCGACTCCCAGTTGCTGGAGCATTTCGGCAATCACGTCGGCATGGCTTGGCAGGCGAATGGGCCAACGGGGCATTTGCGACTTGCCGACTCCTGGCACGTCCAGCGTGATCGTCATGAAGTCGTCAAGTTCATCGCGCAGCGGATCAAAGGTACGTATCAAACCGCCCAAACCATTGAGTAAAAGCAGCGGAGAGCCCTGACCGCAGATCGAAACATTCAACTGCAAGCCATTCGCTATTAGCCTGTGCGTTGTCATGATTTCTCCTTGCTGCACACAATTGGGAGGCAGTATTGGTGAGACTTAGGGGGAAGTTCCGAAGAGCTCCGCAGCCGCTTCCCTCATAAAAATCTCAATGGTTTTCGGCCCTATCCCTTCAAATTCAGATAGCCGTTTTTCGAATGCCTTACGATCTGCGCTTGCCGCGACGATGTTGCTGACCTTGCCGTGATATTCAGCATTCATCTTGTTAGCCAATGCCAACAACCGCGACGCGGTGGTCTCGTCGTAACGCACGTAGTGAGCCTCACCAAGCATCATGACCAGCTGGCGGTGAGTGCAGCTCGCCAATTTGTGCGGCGTATCCCGATGATGTTTATCGACGATCACTTGATAGGCGTTGGCGGCAATTGGCCCCTGGATTCTCTTGCCCATCAGGAAACTGGCAAGCAGCCATTTGAATAACCCGGCTTCGTTCGCACCTTGAAGGTCGATTTGTAAGTCATGTGCGCAGATGATTTTGCTCACTGGTTCACCCTCAAGCAATGGTCTCAATGTAGACCAGGCGCTATCGCGAATGATCCAACTGAGCGAGGCACCAATAAAGGAACCCTTCCTCTTGTGCGACGCCTAATGTTTGACCCCTAGGATTTGAGATAGGCGAAATGCACATGGAATCGCTATCAGCCCACGACGCAAACCTTAAGCTTCGCGAAGGCTGGTCATTGATATCTGTGGTCGTCACAACCCACCCAAATGGTCAGCTTCATCCTTGCTACATTCTCGGCAAATCGAAAACCTCATCCAACCATCAGAGCCCGATTAATTAGGGTGGCATCGACCTAGCGATTCACTTCGCTGAACTGTACCGGGGGAATAACTTGGTTTATCTGGACTGGATTCAATGGCCAGCAATGGTTGTTACCGTTCTCGCCGCATGGCTAATCGGGTCGCAGCGGCCAGGACGGCGGATGATCGGATTTGTATGCTTCAGTGTGAGCAACGTGTTGTGGGTGATTTGGGGATTTTACGCAGGCGCGTATGCATTGATCGTATTACAGATTTGTCTTTTCCTGATGAACCTTCGAGGGCTCAAGAAAAACTCAAGCCCCAATGAAACATAGTCAGCCAGCAGGGTCATTGCTTATCGAAGAGCAGTGGACACCGCCAAGGACATTGGAATGTTCGATAACTTTTCGCTCGATATCGTAAAACTCCCAGAGGCAACCCTCAGAGTCAGGCATGGTGGGAGCGGCTCTCCCATCTTATTACTCCATGGACATCCTAGGACTCATGCGACCTGGCATCGCGTTGCTCCACTCTTGGCAAAAAATCATTATGTTGTCTGCCCTGATCTAAGAGGCTTTGGCCAGTCATCAAAGCCTGAGGATACGTCCGATCATGCAGGCTCCTCCAAGCGCGCCAAGGCCCGGGATTGCATCGCCCTAATGCGACATCTGGGTTATCAGCGGTTTGCCGTGATTGGTCATGATCGAGGTAGTTACACCGCCTTTCGCATGGCTATGGATCATCCCGAAGCCGTTACACATCTCGGCATATTGGACGGTGTACCGATACTTGAAGCTCTCGAGCGCTGCAACGCCCAGTTCGCGACGCAATGGTGGCATTGGTTCTTCTTCGGGCAACTCGAAAAACCGGAGCAGGCAATCCTGGCCGACCCTGATCGATGGTACGGCGGCACAGCCGAGGCGATGGGTGCAGACGCCTACAGAGACTATCAAGCAGCCATCCATGATCCAGCGACCGTTCATGGCATGGTCGAAGATTATCGAGCAGGCCTTGGAATAGACCGTACTCACGATGAAGTCGACCGTCGCGAGAGCCGCAGGGTCGAGTGCCCGACAATGATTTTATGGTCGCTACGTGATGATCTTGAGCTTCTGTACGGCGATGTTTTAGGCGTGTGGGAACCATGGACAACACGACAACGTGGTCGTGGGCTCGACTGTGGGCATCACATGGCGGAGGAAGTGCCCGACGAGCTTGCGCGAGAAATACTCGAGTTCTTGCGTGAATAGTGATCTCTCAATACACTAATCCGTAATCGCTTCTAGCTACGAAGGATGATGTCATTCGAGCTACATGTCTTATGTTGATGGCTCGGAAGCATTGAAGTTCTTCCTGAAGCCTCGGGCATTCATCCCCAAAAGTATGCATTCGAGCAGGATCAGGGCGTAGGCATCAGCGTGAAGCCCCCAGATCACCCAAAGCGCATTACTGGTGATAAATCCCCAAAAGGCAATCATGCGACGGTACGCTCGTTGCGACCCGATGAACCAGGCTGAGGCTACCGTCACTACCATGGCTGGCCACTGCAGGTAATCGATGTACTCCAAATTGCTCCCTCCTGCAGACGGCGCTTTTTTAAAGAGAGACGCCGGCGCTTGCCTGTGGATCAAGCGCAGGCAATCCCAGTGAGGCACCCAGATTGACCAGATACTCTCCAAACCCTCCACGACATTTGTAATCCTTACGGGCGCTGGTGATGACCGGATTCGTTGCTGTCCAAACGATATGAGCACCGATCCTCTTAAGGTTAGCGACCAAATGGACATCTTCGTGTGCAGTGAGATGCTGGAACCCACCTGCGTTCCGATAGGCATCGGCACTCAAGCCAAGGTTAGCTCCGTGGATGTGCCGGTGATTCTCGATGAACTGGTAAAGCTCCATGTACTTTGAGCGAACCAGGTCTCCATGGATATTCCAGCTACCCACCTCGACTGTTCCACAAACTGCATCAGCCTTGAACCCAATCTGACGCGCCAGCCAATCATGTGGCACGACGGTGTCGGCATCGGTGAAAGCAAGCCACGTCGCGCCAGCGGCCAGAAGATGATCTGCACCGGTTGCTCTCGCCTTGCCCACGTTCTGGAAAGAAACCTCGATCCCGCTGACACCGTGTGCTGCAACGATCTGTCCGGTCTGATCAGAGCAATCATCTAAAACGACGACTACGGAGACTGGCTGGCCCGCCAATGCAGGATGCTCAGCCGCGAACTGAACTGATGTTAGACACGCAGCAATGTGGTGCTCTTCATCGTGGGCAGGTATGACAACACCGATCATTAACGACACCTCCGACTGACTGAGTTAATGGCTCCTGCAGTCGACCTACTTGCGCTCCATTAGTTTTAAAAAATTACGAGCGTGCCTACATATGCGACCGCTAGTCATTTGCGTCGATATCACTCTGAACTTACTTTCTTCGATCCTTCTCTCCCACTTACCATCCAGCTGAAGTAGGTAAGACGTCATGAGAGCACTCACCTATCACGGCGCGCACAGCGTCAAAGTCGACACGGTTCCCGATCCGGTTATCGAGGAAAGTGATGACATCATTCTTCGGGTTACCGCGACGGCGATATGCGGATCTGACCTCCATCTCTATCGGGGCAAGATTCCGACTGTCGAGCATGGCGATATCTTCGGGCATGAGTTCATGGGGATCGTTGAAGAGGCAGGCTCAGCGGTTACCGCAGTGCAACCCGGCGACCGCGTGGTAATTCCCTTTGTGATCGCCTGCGGCAGCTGTTTCTTCTGCGCAATGGATCTGTACGCGGCCTGCGAAACAACAAATACAGGGCGCGGAGCGATCATAAATAAAAAGGCGATACCACCAGGAGCCGCGCTGTTCGGCTTCAGTCATATGTACGGCGGCGTTCCTGGCGGGCAGGCCGAATACGTGCGCGTGCCGAAAGCCAACACCGGGCCGTTTAAGGTGCCGGGGACACTGTCGGATGAAAAGGTTCTTTTCCTTTCAGACATCCTTCCCACGGCGTATCAGGCTGTAACTAACGCGGGGATTGGTAATGGTTCCAGCATCGCAATTTATGGTGCAGGGCCCGTCGGTTTGTTGAGCGCGGCCTGTGCAAGGATGCTCGGTGCCGACCAAATTTTCATGGTCGATCACCATCCTTACCGCTTGGCTTACGCGCAGAAAACGTATGGTGTAATTCCGATCAATTTCGATGAAGACGACGATCCTGCAGATACGATCATTCGGCAAACCAAAGGAATGCGGGGAGTTGATGGCGTCGTAGATGCGGTAGGGTTTGAAGCAAAAGGTAGTACGACGGAAACAGTTCTCGCAACACTCAAGCTTGAGGGCAGCAGCGGCAAGGCTTTACGTCAGTGCATCGCCGCCGTTCGACGCGGCGGCATCGTCAGTGTCCCTGGCGTTTATTCAGGGTTCATCCATGGCTTCCTGTTCGGAGACGCATTCGACAAGGGGCTGACCTTCAAAATGGGGCAGACCCATGTGCACCGTTTCCTACCCGAGCTCCTGGATCACATCGAGACAGGTCGACTCGCACCAGAAGTCATCATCAGCCATCGCATGTCACTGGAACAGGCGGCTGAGGGATATAAAATCTTCGATAAAAAAGAAGAGGACTGCCGAAAAGTCATTTTGACACCTGGCGATAACCACATCGCTTTGCCGGAAACCGACGGAAGCGCGACGGTGTTGACTACCTAAATCTGTCGATAAGTGGAGAGGACGAGAAGGCTCGGTGCCTCACCGAAAACTCCCGTCCTTCTTCATTTGAGGTCGATATGAAAGTGGCAACCGTAAGCCTGCCTCGGTCAATTCTGAAACCTCAGGTCGTTACGTGCTGAAGTCTATCTGTGACCTGGGTCATCAAAAGCGTTGCAAGGAGAGCCACAAAATCCTGAATCACGCATACACTCAGACACTGACTCATTAGACGCCGGCCACGTGTGCCCGGCTAAGGAATCTTTGATTGATCGTCCAATGGGAAGGTTTTTTGCCAATCGAGGGAACGGTGATCGTCATCGAGGACGACCCTACATTGCGAGAGTTGATGGAAGAAATCGTATCGGAAGTCGGAGGGAAGGCAATATCGTTTCAGACTGCAGATGATGCCTTAACCTATCTGCTCCAAACTCAGGAACAATGCCGTCTAGTGATCGCAGACCACGGCGTACCTGGCCAGATACAGGGTATCGAATTTATTGAAATGGTAGGTAGTCGATGGCCATCAATTGCGGCAATCCTGACCTCTGGATACCTGATAAACCCTGAGAATATCCCAGCTTCTACCATTTATCTGCACAAACCATGGTCATTGGATGATTTCGTTATCGCTATGGCGGCGCTATTGCAGCCTGGCATCGCGATTCACAAAGCCTGATTCCAAGGCATTGTAGATGCGAGGTAGACCGGGGTCGACTTGGTTGCCGCCCTCATCAAAAGCTTGGTTAAAGCTTCCTCTATCTCATCAGCGGCGCCGTGTTTGTGCTCCGTGAGTGACCATTGCCAGTAACGATCTGCCATCAGGCCGCCTACCGCCTCCGCACATAATGCTTCACAGCTCACGCCCATCTTTGTGGCTGATGCGATGAGCGCTAAAAGTGCTTGCTCAAGTTGCTGAATTCTATCGGAGGACAAGATACCGACTCCATTAAAATGAAGCCTAGTATGAACCGATATCAATTTGACATCAAAGGCGATCTATAAGGTTGATCCTTCCGCATCTATCTGCTCAATGCCCCGGAGCTCTGCATTCGCTCGATTCAAAGCTGGTTTTTCGTGCAGCCATCTCACTGCGAAGCTCACCTACCAGATTGGCAATTGCACGACTCGTAGTCAGCGGCGCCGTCGATACTCCCGTGACCAATAGCTCAACACTGCCTGAAGAAGGTTCAGTAACCTTGATCATTAGCGAACCATCCACATTTAGCGTGCATGAGCAGGACAGCGGCAGGAAGCCGCACTCAATGATATGTCGGAGCTCAAGAGCGGAAATCATCACGTTTTCCTAAGGGCAGTGTTCATTGATTGTTGTCCAAATTCGGAGCGAGTCAAATGTCCACCGAAGCAATCTGACAACGCATTTTAAGGCTACTTTTGCTGAAACGGTGCATCTGACTGTGTGCGCTGCAACGCATTCTGGAAAAAAATACACCTCGCTCTGACCCTTCTATATCGGCGTTGTTCGGGGTGCCCCTCAAAAAATCGGGGACTTCGAACGCATATAGCCTGGCGAAAAAACCGTCCTCCGAGGAAGACTGAAAAACGTTGGAATTTTTCTTGCGAGCACCACTCTTTTGCCTATGAGCGTAAGGAGGAACTCATGAGCCAAACAGATATTTTTGTCATCAACTACAAACTTCACGGGCAGCCAAAGTCATTCGTCATTCGCGCCAAAACAATGCGCAATGTGGATGCTTGGCATTGGGCAAGCTGCGATGCCGGTCTGGCCCCAATTCCTAAACCAGGTCGACCACCCTTGAAGGTCGTGTCAAAACCTCAAGCCGAGCGTTACGGTGTGACAGAAGTTAAATGGCGCGAAACCGCTATCTTGGAATGGAATGAGGCATAGACCTAGCTGCGGAAGGCCAAAATCCTTGGCGACTAATTGTGCAAAGAAGTGACTTAAGATGCTCAACCAGATGGGTGTACCCCAAATGAAGGTTAATCATCATGCCGGCTGCGAAGGGATCAATCCTTACTATGTGATCGACGTCCTTATCGAAGAAGGAGGGCCACGGCGAACGCACTATTCTGATGTAGTGGGGGGTTATGCTCCAGGATTGGAGATTTGGATATAGATTGCCCAGCCGGCGAGCAATACCCAAAACGTCGCAAAAATCCAAGGCGTACGAACTGAGAAAAGTAGCGCCTTTCGGTATCCCTTGTGAGTGGATTCGCGCTCACAGAACAGAGGCGACTCGTCATACGCCAACCCCACCACTGGCTCACTTTGCAGCAGCTCGCTTTGCTTGTAATACCAATGATCGATGATGTCATACGCTGCGCGAATTCCAGGCCAAGCATTCATTGAGCTGAGAATTCCTAGTAGCGCTAGGAAGGCAGGCACTACTAGGGTAAACAGCTTCCCCCATTCCGGATTTACGTTGGCCATGCAGGACACAAAAGCAATTACCAGGAAGGATTGCGCTGTCAGATACGCGTTCGTTCGATTGGAAAGAATGCTTGTCTCGTACTGAATCTCGCGACGGTAGAAATCCAAGCGCTCTTTAGGAGATCCGAACATCTCCGCATCGCGCGCAGTGAGCTCCGTATCGCTCAATTGAGAGGTCAGAATTCTCGGCAAATCGGAAGGTTCCTGAGGTGATGAGGCCGATGCTTTTGGAAAAAGAGGTGACGATGTTGCCACCGTCACCAAGGAAGGGATATCTACACAAACCTCTTTAACGTTTCTTTTCCAAAGTTGCAGCCTGATTACCGCCTTGCTCCGCGATCTTGCTCAGCTTCTCGTCAGCACCTTTTTCTTCAACGAGCGTTGCGGCCAATAGAGCGGCAGCGTCATCAAGTTTGAGATGCTTGGCCATCGCTATCAGGGTGCCGTAGGCAGCAATTTCATAGTGCTCCACTTTTTGAGCCGCACCGATTAGTGCGGCGTCGAGCACAGCTCCTTTGTCGATTTCTTCCAGCAGCTCTTTCGACTCTTCGACAAGTCCCTCCATGGCCACGCACTTCATACGCTTGAGCTTTATACCGGTCAGCTCGACCAGCTGATCAATGCGCTCAATCTGCACATGGGTCTCCTCCAAGTGGAACGTAAACGCGTCCGCCAACAGTGGATTAGTCGCTGCTTTCGCCAAGCGCGGCAATGCTTTGGTAATTTGTTTTTCCGCACTGTAAACGTCAGAGAGTTCATGGATAAACAAGTCTTCGACAGTTTTTCTAGCCATTTCCAATCTTCCTTCTGGTCAGTATTGGCGTCGCCTGATGGGCGTTCGCATGGGATCAACATGCATGCAAAACTTGCCGTGCATGAAGACTGACCAACCTCATTTGAGACGTGTTCCGAATATTTTAAGGGGGGCGGACAAAAGGCCCGTTGCTAACCCAAAGCAGTATCGAGAAACATCATCACTCCGAAGCCAAGCATCAGTCCCAAGGTCGCGGGGGTCTCATGACCATTGCGATGAGTCTCGGGAATGACCTCATGGGACACCACAAAAATCATCGCACCAGCCGCTAAACCGAGAGCTATGGGATATCCCAATGCGAAGCTGTTGGAAATCCCCAAGCCGACGATAGCGCCTATGGGTTCCATCAACCCTGAGCCTACTGCAATGAGCGCTGCACGAAGCGCTGAGATGCCTGTCACACGTAACGCTAGGGCGACGGCCAAACCTTCGGGTATGTCTTGGATGGCGATGGCAGTGGTCAGCGGCAGTCCGACCTTCATATCTCCATTGGCGAAGCTCACTCCAATAGCCATGCCCTCCGGTAGGTTATGCAGAGTGATTGCAAGGACGAACAACCAAACACGATTGATACGTTGCGCGTCCGGCCCCCGTCGTCCGCTTTTCTCGTGTTCGTGAGGGACGAAACGATCAAGGCCAACCATCAACGCTACGCCCAGTCCTAATCCCGCAACAACTACACATGCTGCGAGTAACTGGTTTCTGCAAAGGGTCTGGGCCGCTTCGATCCCAGGGAGAATGAGCGAGAACGAACTGGCGGCCAACATCATGCCGGCGGCGAAGCCCAGCATGATGTCTTGTGTGCGGGCCGCGATGTCTCGTAACGCAATCGCTACGACAGCTCCTATGGCCGTCGCAGCGAAACCTGCCATGCCACCGAGAAATGCGAAGTGCAGATTTTCTTTATTGGCACCGACGAAGGCGCCGTACCCGCTGATGAGCAAGAACACTGTCACGCCAATCAGAATTGACCAGAAGGCGCGTCCGCCCCATCCAGATCCTGAGAACCGCGCAAACCAGGAGCGAAGTGGTGCGCCGGATGAGGTCAACGGCTCGGGCATGGGAACCTCCTACTTTCTTAAGTCGTGCTTTTCAGCAAATCCGGAAAGCGACCGGCGGAACTGCCGGGATACGCGCTGTGCGTCACGTTCAAAAGCGACACTGGTGGCAAAGAGCATCTCAGGGCCAGTTAAATTCCGACGCGCTGATTTTTGTTAACCATGCTGTGATTCCTCTCTGAATGAGATGAAAGACCGCACGCCGGAGGGCGTGCGGCTGCTCTTCAAGGTTGAGGTTTGCCTTGTACCCCCGCCCCTAAGTCCGCCCCTGTGATCGGATTGCTGTCTGGGTCGGACATCGTCCTGGCTTTCATATCCATGAGCAGCGCCTCGTCCTCAGCGCTCAATTGCACAGAGGCGGTGCCGTCCCCACCATCCACTGCAGGCGCCGGATCTTCCACAAAGTCCCAATCGTCCCCTTCGTTCCAAGGGCCGCGAGTGCTGCCTTCGCCCTGTGACATGTTGAAGTAGACGTTGGTGAACTCCGGCATGCCCGGCAGTTTGCCCTGAGGGAAATTTGGCTGGATGGCGTGCAGTGCTTTTTCGAAAGATAGCTGGTGGGCGATTTCACGCGTCATCAGAAATCCTAGGGCCTCTTTCACACCCGGATCATCGGTAACATTCATCAACCGTTCATAGACAATTTTCGCTCTCGCCTCAGCGGCGATATTTGAGCGCATGTCTGCTGTCGGTTCGCCGATGGTGTCGACGTAAGCTGCCGACCAAGGCACGCCCGCCGAGTTAGTCAACGGAGCACCGGCGCCGTACAACAGACTGGTGATGTGAGAGTCGTTGCCGGCACCATTAATGGCGCGATACAGCTCTCCTTCTTCCTCCACACCTTCAGCCATTTGTCCTTTAGCACCCTTGTTTAACATCACGATGATCGACCCGACGATCTCAAGGTGACTGAGTTCTTCGGTGGCGATGTCCATCAGCAGATCCTTTCTGCCTGGATCATCTTCTGCCAACGCTTGGGTGAAGTAGCGGGAGGCCGCTGCAAGCTCGCCCTGAGCTCCCCCAAACTGTTCCAGTAATAAATTTGCTAACCCAGGGTTTGGCTGGGCAACTCGCACGGTGTATTGAAGTCGTTTGTTATGTAGGAACATGACATTCTCCTCAGGCGAATCAGGGCTGCAGTTCACTCGGTAAGATACCGAATGCCAACCCACATTCATCTGAAGCAAATGCGTCTGGGTTAATTTCAAAAACCTTCTGAACTAGCGACCAACGGATTCTGCTTACCCTTTGCTGTGTTCAGGCGACGATGGGCCTTCTTTGATTCCGCGCGGCCCTGCAACACCCCAAACGATTAAACCAATGACTGGGAAAATGATGAGCCCAAAAGCCCAACCGGCTTTGACTCCCACCGTCTTGTCGCTGCGAAACACGCTTACGATGGCCCAAAGATCAACGAGCAAAATGATCACTGCGACGGCAATTGCGAAATAGCTGGTAGCTTCCGACATGGCCAAGCCCTCCTCAGATTGATATTGCTTAGGCCCCACGAATCCAAGGGTGTTCACGTAATTCCGCCAGTACATATCGACTCTCGCGAGTCAGTCTTCCTGGGCGATGACTGAGATCTTGCCGTTGCGCTCTAGAATTGCGAACTTGATCTCTTCCAGCTTCTCGATACCTTGGCTGGAACGTGCAGCCTCCATCACATCCGCTTCTAACAATCGCGCACGACGAAGGCGTTCGTGGAGCAGTTTTCCGTTCTCGACGATTATGGTCGGCTCGCCATCAATCAGCCGTGACATCCACCGCGAGCGCCGCTTGAGCAGGGACAGGCCAACGTCGATGGCGACAAGGGTGACGATGACGATCACAGAATTAGTGAGCGAAAAATCATCGCCCAGCAGGGCTTGCTGAGTCGCCTCACCGATCATCAGTAAAAGAATGAAATCGAAGGTGGTCAGTTCCGCCAAGGAGCGCCGTCCAGCGATCTTGAAGAGCACCAAGAGGGCCACATACATGGCACCTGCACGCAAAACTGAATCCATAAATCACCTAAGGGAAGATGAACTGCACAAGCTTTATGCCGTTGGTACCCGGTGAAAAGATTTGACTGCGGTAGAAGCCGAGGCCATCCCCTCGCAGGGTGATATATAATTTCGCTTGACCATCGAGGTCGGTCTGTAGCCACAGCCTGATGCCCTGTGAAGAACTTCTTGAGCGCAGAGGTACTGGTTGTAGAGTTTCTATACTGAACCCTTCCAGCAACTGACCTGTCAGCTCCAGTTCCACTGCCGTGTCGGGCGTTGCGTTCACACTGACTTTCATTGAGTTGGTGGATCCATTGCGATGGAACATCTCATATTCCACCCTGATCTTGCCGTCGTCGCTGCGTACTTCTCGTGAACTAATCAAACCCCTGGAGAAAAGCCCCACCAGTGCGAGCATCACGACTAACACCAACACGTACCAGCCAACTCGCTCGAAGCGCCAAACTTTCAACTGGTAGGCCATGTCTTCGCGTATGGGATAACTACGGCTGCGCAATTCCGGATGGTCGCGATCATCGCTCATCAGTGTTCACCTTTCTCACCCTGCAGGACACGCTCATGGAAATGCGCCAAGCACTGCAAAGCATATTCAGTGGCCTGGGTCTGTACTTCGCAGCGTCCGCCGGAAAACCGATGCTGGTAACTGAACACGTAACACCCATCAGCCATTTGGAAGGCCCAAGCAAAGCAGATCGTGCCAGCAGGAATACCGTCTAAATCGTCCGGGCCGAGAATCCCGGTTGTAGCGATTGCAGCATTAGCGGTGCTATCACGCAATGCGCCCATCGCCATCTCCCGCGCCACTTCCACGCTGGTGAGGTTGAACGTTTCGATGGTATGCGGGTTGACATGCAACAAGCGTTGTTTCGCCTGTGGCGAATACACTACGTATCCACACTCTATGAAGTTACCGCTGCCTTCGACCTCAGATAACAGCGTCACAATTTTACCGGCGGTACACGACTCCGCAGTGGTCAACACCAAATCGTTGGTGCGAAGGTATTGAACGGTGTCGTCGGCGATAGACATGAGCTGAATGACCTCAGTGATAATCCTCACCGGCGACAGCACGCAGATATGCTTCGTCTGCATCTCTTCGCAGGTCGCGCCATTCGGTCAGAGTTAACATACCCAACCGATCCATCTCATCAGACAATCGCAAAAGTTCGTCGTGATACGCGTCAGGGCATTCCATGCGCAGTGGTCGGTTGTCCATCGCACGATGCCAAGCATCCAAGGCCTGTAATCTCGATTCTTGCTCAGGCGTCAGTTGATTCTTGAAAGCATTCATTTCACTCACCCCGAACATTTCCCGGTTGAGCAACCAGTTTCGAATTAGGTTCCAAAGGTCTGACGAAGAACTGTTTTACGGAGCATGATCAAAAAAAAGGAGGCCTTGTTATAGGCCTCCCGTTTGCAGCGATGTCAAGAAGTCCCTAATCCACGAGAAAGATCGGCACTTGCCGTGGGCGTAGGGTTTTGCATCGCTTCAGTCCTTGCGCCAACGTCCGCTTGCTCTGTCGTTTTCGTCACGGTGTCACGCACCGCCTCGTAGCCTTCTTGCGCCTGTTTCTTGACCTTGTCTACCAGCCCCGCACTGGTACGCCCCATGTAGCGCTGCTCAGTCGAAGTGGTGGGCAATGCCGCGCCAATGACTGCACCCAACGCGATACCTGCCGCTGCGACAACCAGCGGCTGCTCTCTGAGCATTTGATTAAACTGCTGTCCCAGTACCTGGGTGCTGCGATTCAACCGGTCGCCTGCATCGTGCATGGCATGACTGAGGTTTTCGCCGGCGGCGCCAACGTTGTGGCCAAGGTGGCCAGCCTTGTTTTTCAACGATTGATATCCCTCCTTCAGAGTGTCGGCGGTTTGGTGCAGGCCGTCACGCGCACTGTCGAGCCCCTCAGCCAGGCTATCCGCCCATTCCCCCGCCCGATCCTGATCCGGCCCGGTGCGATAGACCGGGTGTTCAACCGGCGGGCGGTTCTGACTCATCATCATCCATAGCAGCCCAATCGAAGTCAGCACCGCAGGTACAGGATTATTACGAACACTGGTGCCGAGATTGCTGATGAACGCCGAGCCATTGTTCTGCATCATGCCCCACGCCTGATCAATCATCTGACCTGGAGTGAACTTACTTTCGAGCTTGTCGACAATGTTGCCGATGCTGGCACGCTGCGCATCGATCTCGCGCTCTATCTGCTCAGGGCTTTTTTCGGATTCGATTTCCAGTTCACTGTTCATGAGACTTTCCTCCGCATTGCTTCCTGATCTTTATTCAAAGCGTCCAGTGTCCGATCAGGCTTGAAGTGGGACGGCTCGAATTGTTTTTTGCCTGATTGCAGCATGGCGAAGCCGATAATCATCACGACGACACCGACGATAAGGGCAGCTAGCCACGGTGCCATGAACAAGCTCAAACCGTAGACTGCCGACATCAGCAGGATGATGAAGCCCGCGAGGAACACAATCGCGCCCCCCGCCACGGCGGCGATGCCGGCCTTCAGCGTGTTGAGGCTGGACTGAAGCTCGACTTTGGCGAGCGCTAACTCTTTGGTAAACAACGCGGGGACTTCTCGGGATAATTGACGCAATAGGCCAACTACCGACGCGTCTTCAGGTTGGGCCAGAGGTCTTGAACCAGGCAGTTCTGAATCGTCTCTGTTCATCACAGTGCTCCTTTCGTGCTTGGAGAAGCGGGCGTTACTGCTCCGGCAAAATCCGTCGGATGGTCGGACTCATTCGGGGAAGTTGGTGTGATGCCGGTAGCCAATCCGGGGTTCGGATCGGACGACGATGGAGGGGTAGTCTCGTAAGGTCGATGCGCGCCAAATCCTCCTGCAGGCGGTGTCGAAGTGCCCGCCGCCGGATCGTGACTAGCAGTAACGGTCGCGGCGGTAGAGCTGCCAGCCTTGAGAAATCGCGATAGGCCGAAGCCCAACGCGATGCTGCCGGCAATGAACAAGCCCGGATTACTGCGAGCTAGGTCGGCTGCGTCGTGCAACAACTGTTCGGCACTTTTCCCGCGAAGGTTACCCGCCAAACCGGTCATGGACTCAGCCATGTCGGTCAGATAATCGGACATGCCTAGGGTGTCCTTGTCTTCGATTTCCGAGATGAAGCTCTTTGCGCCCTGTGCCAATGCCTCGATCTGATCGGCGGCGGTATCGCGGTACTGCCCAAATTGCGCATCTGCTTGCTGTCTCGCACCACCGAGCGCCTCGGTAACGTCTTCCTTCAAGTGGTGAAAATCTTGAGGCTTCCCATCACCTGGTGCATCTGATGGGGCTCCGGCCCTGCTGTCTGAAGTATTCATGTCGTCCCTCGCTTTCTGATGAAAACGTCAACGGGACTGCGCAGCACGATTGCTATGAGCCCCTCAGAGCAGAGGACGGATCGCATAACTGGAGAGTTCAACGAAGTTGATGAGCGTTAAGATGACGCGTCGGACGGGATAGAGATATTTCACGCGTGGCGACAATCAAGACAAATGCAGACAATCCTGCGACCGCTGAAACGCGCAGAGGAAAGGCCCGACGAAAAGTTAATTTGTAAGAAAGAATTTCGAGAGCACTGAGTGGTCTATTCATACCCACAACCCGAGCTAGTAATTATGAAATTCGCACGCTTCTGCCAAGCGCTTTCCAATTGGGCTGGCAGCTCCAAAACATTCCTTCTAGCCATCTTTTTAATAGGGGTTTGGGGGGTGACCGGGCCATTCTTCCACTACAACGACACCTGGCAGCTCATCATTAACACGTCGACAACAATCATCACATTCCTGATGGTGTTCCTGATTCAGAACACTCAAAACCGCGACAATGACATTTTGCATCTCAAGATTGATGAGCTGATTCGAGCCACCGAGGCGGCACAAAACGCCGCTTTGGGCCTGGATAAAATGGCATCAAGAGATCTTAGAAAACTGCGGGATCAATACAGTTCACTTGGTGGAAATGATCAGGTGAATCTCGACGCTGGCGTAATGGATGAAGCACGTGCCGCTGACTTACCCATCCAACCGAAGACCTTTGAATCAGATCGAGCAAACCTGCAGAGTTGAGCATGGCACGAAAAACGGCTGAGATTAGGAAGGTTTTAGGTGCGATTTTGCGCCGCAAGGTAGGAAGCGAACGTGGAGCGACTGAGCTAGTGTAGTTGTGTCCGCGTCGCTGGTTACGACCCAATCAGCTTGTCCCTGACGAGACCCGCGAGGTGAACACTTTTCGCTAGTCCATTTCACAACGAGTCTTTCAAGTCTCGCCCTGAAGCTTGCGTGCCAGCGACCCAGTAGGTGCTCCCCGTTCAAATACTCAAGGAAGATACCGATGCCAGATAGCTCTGAAGCGAACATAGCAGCAGCGGACGCTCTCACACTGCTGCTGCACAACCAGCACGCCATATGCGCTGCCATAGAAGAGGTGACCAAGTGGCTTTCTGACAACGGAGCGCGAAGTTCTGCGGTTAACGCCGAGACAGCAATGGAAACGTTAGATATAAATGCTCAGGGGATTACGGACGCGATCCTACGGCTACGCCATTCATAGGCATCGGCTGCCACTGCCTGTTCATCATGAACAGCCCTGCCGGTGCCCTAGGATCCTGTTCCTCGCTTTCAGTAAGAACTAGATTGAGCCGATGTACCCAGCTAAGGAGCGCCATGTCAGCCTTCAAGGTGATTGCCATTATCGGAGTCGCGGTAGTCACCTCAACCGCGGCTTACTCCGCTCATTTTGTGGGAGAGCAGATCAAATATCTGCATCAAAAGCTTTCCCCTCCGGCGGAAGCTACGAACCTCGCAACCGATTGGCCCACCACAGAGGCAGCCCTCCCAAAGCTGGAAGACCAACTTGTGGGTCACTCGCAGACAATATCTCCGGCAACGCGACCTGACTTTGCCACCGAACCAACCGTGCTACATCCATCACGATAATTTCACATTTGCAGGTATACGGTTGTAACAGCTCCTTTAGTGATTCCCAGCCCGCCCCCCATCGCGGGCTTTTTTTTGCGCCAATATGGAATCACTTGTGAAGGCCTACACGCTCGCCGTTCGAGCTGTCCGACCCTGACCAACTCACTCGATGATTGAGGAAAGGGGTGTCGGAGGGTTAGCGCGGATCCTGCTGATTGTCCATCACCGCATTATCCGTCTCCTCCCTCACACGCTCAGGGTCTAAGCCGACATCGTCATCATCAAGCGGACGCTCACCTTCATTATCCGGCAGTTCGTCAATCCCCTCCTCCTTCATTGGGTCAACTTCAGTGCGCCCAGGGCTCAATGGATCAGGTGACGTGGGCATTGGGTCGTCCTCACCCATACCACCTTGAAGCTTAGGATCTTGATTCATATACACCTCTCAATACCCTCAATGGTGGGGGCATGTAGCTTGGAGAGGGTTCGCATTTCGAGTGTTCGATTTATCGGCTTACCGACCGTCGCCATCTTTCCATTCAGCCTTTCAGTCATCTCGATGGAACGTTACGCCAGCCCCCATCCTCTATCGCAACACCAGCGAATCTGAGGACTTCATCATGATTGATCCAGCAACCGGTATGAAGGCGGGCGAGCGTTACATCGTGGAAAGTCTCGAGCGCACACGACATTTCCCTGGCTTCTTCCTCGACGGGAAATATTATCTTGGCCCCGAATTGATGACGGCCATAGGTTGGCTGGAAGGTCAGGAGTTTTTTTACGATGAGCTTGACCCCACTGGTGAGCCAGTATTCCCCAATCGACTCGCCGGCACTGTAGAAGACCTAACCCTCATTCTTCCAGACGGTGCGCGTTTACCTTTAAACGAAATGCCCTACGAAGCAGAGATCGATGCCTCTGACATTCCGATCAGTCGTAATCCATCATCGTCGGGACATCGCCCTACTTCACTAAGCGATCAACACGGAGTTGAGGGCGTATGGATGTCAGGTAAACATCCCTATCCCATACTCCTGGCGGCGGGCGCAGCGCTATTACTGGGAATACTGTTTGGGGTCAAACAAGCTAAACGCCTTCCTATCCGAAAGCTGAGGTAGTCGTCCTTCGTGAATTCTCTGGAGAAGCGCCCTTTGAAAGATCGGAGTGAGAAATGCATCCAGTGACCCCTGACGGTCGTTACTTCGTTGTCAAAGGGCAGCTGTGGCGCTGTTCAAACCCGTCATTGGAAGAGGACGTGCGCCAGCATCTTGTCGATGCGCTCATGGCTGCTCGACGCGAGGTGAAGAAAGCAAAAGATTCGGAAGACGCATCGCAGATGAGGCGCGCTCGGGAAAAAGTACAACTGGCTAAAGTAGCGCTTGGGGAGCGGGGCCCTGTTTGGTGGGTTGATGGCAGTCCTGATTTCAATAGATTCCGGGTCACTAACTCCCCCTATGCTGAATGGTTCAGCTTGCTTCATGAGTCTGATTAACCCTCGGCTCAAGGCGGAAGTAAGGCGATGGAAACCACAGCGGCATTCATGCGCTCCGGTTTCTCCGCTTCAAGATCTGCGAAAGAAGGAACGACTCAGACCATGTGCTTTCGAAAAATTGAGCGCTTCAAATTTCGAGGGTCGAGGAGAAATCTCATGAATGAAAAAAGCTCCGCTTCATCAAAAAAAAGCAAAGCGCTGGAGGATTCTGCTCTCGTCTCAGACGTGTCTAAAACGGGTTTAACAGATGACGAACGGGTCGTTAGGGAAGATAAGTTTCTTGGCGACGAACCACGTGTGGAACCCGGCCCAGCCGACTTGGAAAGACTTAAGGATTAACGTCAATTCACTAGGTATTCGATGCGACCAATATTTCCAATACGCGACATCTACTACCTGAAATTTGCTTAACGGAGGTGTCACGTATGCGCCAGCAAACCTCATTCATATTTGATCTGGATGGCACGTTGACTGATAGCGTTTACCAGAATGTTTTCGCGTGGAAAACCGCGCTCGACTCAGAAGACATTCCATTGGCCATGTGGCGAATTCACAGAAAGATCGGTATGAGCGGCGGGCTGATGCTCAAGATGTTAGCCCGTGAGACCGGCCTGGAAATCAAACCAGACCAGGCTAAAAGACTCAGCGATAAACATGATAAAGCCTACAAGGATCTGCAAGCCCAGATAACCGCTCTCCCTGGCGCTGTCGAGCTTCTCGATACCTTGAACCGCGAGCAGCTCAAGTGGTGTATCGCGACCAGCGGTGGATGGATACTGCAGCAATAAATCTGAAGGCATTGGGCTTGGATATCGCTGAGGTCAATCTCATCACCCGTGATGACGTGAAGTACGGCAAGCCCGACCCCGACCTTTTCCTCGCCGCTGCAACCAAACTCGATGTACCCATCGAAGATTGCCTGGTGATCGGCGACGCCATCTGGGACATGCTTGCCGCACGCCGCTGTAAGGCCACCGGTATAGGCCTGCTTTCTGGTGGTTACGACACCGGAGAGCTTGAACGCGCGGGGGCACTCCGCGTCTACGAGGATCCTCTGGGACTGCTGCGGCACTTGGACGAGGTTGCTTCCCGTCCGTGAAACAGTTGTAGGCACGCGGATTGAGTTGCTGTGCTCCCCGCTCGCGGTGACGTTCACGCATCCAGCCATGCCAGACGATTGATCGGGTTATGTTCCAGTGATCCTCAGAATCGACGATCCGAGGCATTGGACGCACCCCGATAAAACTGCGCGCCCTACAAGGCACTCGTATAACGTCACCAAGTTTTACGCTGCGATAGTAGGCGAAGCGCTTACAAGATCAGCCCGGCTCCACTGGCGCCGGCACTGCCACTCTTGAACAGACAAAAAGCAACATGCCTATCAGGATCAAGCCCCCTCCCCGCATCCATGTTTCCAGACTTTGCTGGCTGAGCAGTACCAGGCACGAGACGATAGCAAGTACCGGAACCCACGTCGGCACCCGAAAGTGATTTTCCGCAACCTCGTCACGGCGCAGGATTAACACGGACAAATTAGTGCTTAGAAATACAAACAGTAAGAGCAGGACGACGGTTTCGGCCAATGTAGCTAGCGTTCCCGTCAGCGTGAGTGCGATTGCTACCACGGTGGTAGCGATGACCGCGATCCAAGGGGTGCGTCGCCGAGGCAGCACCTTGCTCAAGGCGGTCGGCAACAGTCCTATACAGGCCATGCCATAAGTAAGGCGACTCGCCATTATCATGGTTAACAGCGCGCCGTTGGCTACTGCGATCAGTGCAATGAAGGCGAAGACGCGAGGCGGAATGTTTAAACCTGACGCCCGAACCACCTCAAGAAGAGGAGCCGAGGTGGCCACAAGTTTTTCCATGGGCAGTACGGAAGATGCCGCGATGCCGACAGCCATGTAGACGACTCCGGCGGTTAGCAATGCGGCAAATAATGCGCGCGGATAAATTTTTCGAACGTCTCGAATTTCTTCCGCGAGATTGGCGGATGTTTCGAATCCTACAAAAGAATAGAAGGCGATTAATGCCGCGCTCAAAACGGCTAACATCGGGCTGATCCCCGGTTTGAACTCAAGGCTGCGACCCAAATCAGCTTCGCCTGTACGGAAATACCAAGCAGCGGCTACGACGACCAAAAGAAGACCTGACAGCTCGATGACTGTCATCACCAGGTTGGCTCCCAAAGACTCTTTAATTCCCCTCGCATTGAGTAGCGCGATAACGAGAAGGAAAAGTAATGCTGCGATGTGAGGCGGTACATGAATGAACGCCGCTAGGTAATCACCGGCAAACGCTAGGGATAAACCCGCCGCGCTCGTGACAGCTGCCGATAGCATGCAAAAGCCAACAAGAAAAGAAATGAGCGGAGACCGGAACGCCTTCTCTGCGAAAACTGAAGCGGCGCCCGCATGAGGATATTTTGTCACCAACTCTGCGTAGGAACCTGCAGTAAGCATCGCGAAAAACAGAGCGATGAGCAGAGGCACCCATATTGCGCCACCTACCTCCCCCGCAATTGTCCCGGCGAGCGCATAAACGCCCGCCCCGAGAACATCACCGAGAATAAATAGAAAAAGCATCGGGCCGGTAACGGCGCGGCGCAGCGAATTATTCGGGTGCGAGGTCTTCACGTTCAACTTCCTGGCTTGGGGGTTCAAAAGCACATTCCCGGCTAGTAGCTGGTTGGCTTTGCTATGAAGCAATGGAAATTTGCGTGTGTCTAAAGTTCACATATCTTGGCTAACTGTCGGGAAGAAAACGCCGTTCCTATAACGTGAATAGAGCGATGAAATGCCCCTGAAGATGAAAAAAACGATAAGAAAAAAGGGCCCTACTAGGCCCTTTTTTTATTCAAACCAAATCACTTGGTCAGCCAAGACTCAACGGTCGCGGAGCCGTGTTCAGCTTTCCAATCTTTCAACGTCTTGTGATTACCACCCTTGGTTTCTACGACCTCGCCGGTATGAGGATTTTTATAAACCTTCAGCTGGCGAGGCTTGCGGCTGCCTGCTTTGGACTCGACAGCTTGAGCGCGACGACCAGCATGTGGATCTAACAGGTTGATCACGTCCTTGAGGCTATAGCCGTATTTTGCGAGCAAATCGCGCAGCTTCGTTTCGAACTCGATTTCTTTCTTGAGGCCAGCATCGCCCTTGAGGGCTTCGAGAGCCTGGAGCTGTTCGGCGAGGTGTTTTTCAAGCTGGCGGAATTCGGCAAGTTTGGACATGGAAATTCTCGATGTGAGTAATAGCTAGAGGTTACACCATAAATCACGGGGCGCACTTACAAGGAGTGGCGCCTGAGGCCTTACACCCGTCCAGCCCATATTAATATCTGCTTCCAAGCGACAGTAGGTCTTGGATTGATTCCTTGGGAATGGCCGATACCACTTTTCTTATAGATGAGTATCCGCCTCCTCAGCCGGATAAAACTCCCCCTCCTTCCCCATCCTTTTTAGCTGTTCGCGCACGATCAACTCAACGCTAGCAACGGCGGCTTGATCTTCAGGGTTGACCAATTGCAAGCACAACCGTTGGACATTCTGATCGTGGGTGCCCTCGCTCATCATCTCGTGGGTGAAGACTTGTTCGCCACGCCAAAGGCATAGCTGGGTATGAGTTTCGCCGAGCCATATCTCGTTGATTGATCTTAGGTCGGTGGTAGCCAGTTGATCGACGGTGATGGTCTTATCCATTGCTCTGTACCTTACCAATAAGCAGTTACAGGTAGACTTCCGGCCACAGGGGGTCGTTCCAACTGCTGACAGTTTACCCAGCCCGATGGTGGTGAAATACCTCCCGGATTGAGGTCGGACAATCAACGATTGAAGCCGGCAAATACGAATAGACGACGGGAATTCCATGACTAATCCGACTGGTTTTACATGCAGATGGCCGCGCATGGAAAAGCCTTACTTCCCTCCTCATGCCAATACTTCTGTTCGCTGGCGTGCAGTTGCCGATACGCCGACTCTCAGACTGCGGCTGAAGTCAGTCATCCACGTCTTCGACCAGTGAGAGGGGCTGAATCAGATGCGGGCCTTGATTACGAACGTTACCCACATCCTTGCGAACCTTGTACCAATGAAAATCGGTAACTGGTCGGCAATGTTCCATCGCGATTTCTGTCGCTCGTTCAACTGAAGTCTCAGGATCAATCCATTCGCGGGCGTGCTCAGGTGCAAGAACCAGAGGTTTGCGGTCATGGATATCGACCATACCTTGGTCACTCGCAGCGGTGATGATGACGAAACCGTCGCGATCATCTGGTTCCAAACCTTCGTGCACCTCAGCCAAACCGGCAAAGAACATCGGAATCTGCTCTTTCAGTGTTATGAAATAGGGCTGTTTTTTCTTTGGATCATCTTCGTCCTTGACCCACTCGAACCACCCGTTCGCCGGCGCGATTACGCGACCATTTGGCCAGAGCTGATTGAAAAATTTCCCGGTCATGACGGTCTCGACTCTCGCGTTTATCGGGTCAGGGCGTTTTCCCTTCGCCCAGAACGGCGCCCATCCCCATTTAACCTTATCGACACTCAAGCCCTCTCCTACTGGCCGGAAGATTTCCACTCGCGTGGACGGCGCAACGTTGTACCGCTCGACAGGCCAAAGGTCATAGCCATTGATCACCAGCTGATTTGGCGCAAGCTCCTTGAGGTAGTGATCCATCGATTCGTAGATCGAGTAGCGTCCGCACATGGTGTCACCCGTCGAATTGTCGTACCTATGAGATTGACCGCAAGCGAACCAAATCGTTAACTGTATGTATATACAGTCAACTTCCTAAGGCTTGCATCATGAGCATCACCATCCTCGGCCCTCTAGCTTCTGGCGGTAGGAAGCTGCCTCTCTATTCATCCAGGGTGCCGGCAGGCTTCCCCTCCCCTGCGGCTGATCACATCGAAAAACACATTTCCTTAGATGAGCTGTTCGATATCCGCGCGCCGCACGTGTACCTGGTGAGAATTGATGGAGACAGCATGCAGGGCGCCGGCATCTATTCAGGGGATCTGGTGGTCGTTGATCGGAGCATCGATGCGGTCAGCGGCGACATCGTCATCGCAGCACTCAATTCCGAGCCCTTCTGCAAGCGTCTCCTTCTGCGCGAGAACGCCGTGATGCTTTTGTCAGAGAATTCAAAATACCCGGCAAGGCATGTCATGGAAGGCGATGAGCTGGTGATCTGGGGTGTGGTGAAATACAGCGTGCGCGATCATGACAATACGTGAGCCCGTCTTTGCCCTGATTGACTGCAACAGCTTCTACGCGAGCTGCGAGCGAGTGTTCAGACCCGACCTGGCAAAGACACCCATTGTGGTTTTGTCCAACAACGACGGCTGTGTGATAGCACGCAGCTACGACGCTAAGCCTTTCGTGAAAATGGGCCAGCCGTACTTCCAAATCAAAGACCACCTGCGTAGGAACGGGATCGTAGCGTTCAGCAGTAATTACGCGCTTTACGGCGACATGAGCGAACGCGTCATGACGATCATCGAATCGTTGGTGCCGGCACTCGAGGTCTACAGTATTGATGAGGCGTTCGCCGATCTCACTGGTCTCCCTGGAGATCTATCTGCGTTTGGTCGGCAAATGCGCTCTACCCTTCTCAAGCGTACGGGCATCCCTGTCGGGGTTGGTATTGCCCGCACCAAGACACTGGCCAAACTCGCCAACCACACCGCCAAACGTCTTCTGGATATCACCGGCGGCGTGGTCGATCTGTGCGATCCGTTCAAGCGGGACTGGACGCTGCGCAATACCGATGTTGGAGAAGTCTGGGGCATCGGCAGGCGCATGAAAGCTCACCTGGAAGTGATGGGCATCAAGTCGGCCATGGATTTAGCGAAAGCCGACCCGTGGATGCTTCGCCAGAAATTCAGTGTGGTGATCGAGAAGACTGCTCGCGAGCTGGCCGGCACCTCATGTCTGGAATTGGGAAAGGCTGACCCACCCAAACAAGAGATTTGCTGTAGCAGAATGTTCGGCACCCGGCTCGCGCAGATCGAACCGATCAAGGAGGCCGTCGCCACCTACACCCAACGCGCGGCGGAAAAACTCAGAGCGCAAAACTCGCTGTGCAAGAAGATCCGCGTGAGTATCAGGACAGGCATGTTCAATCCCGAAGAAGCGAAGTACGCGAACGGCGCACTCGTCGAACTACCCTACCCGACAAACGACGTTCGACTCATGACCAAGGCTGCAACCGAAGCGGTCAATCGCCTCTTCCGACCAGGCTTCAAATACAGTAAGGCAGAGGTTCTCCTGATGGATTTGCGACAGCCGGGTGAATTCACTGATGACCTGTTTGCGCATTCCCAGCCCGTGGTGGCGGACAAGGTCATGAGCGTTCTGGATGAGATTAATGGCCGCTGGGGAAAGGGACTTCTTCGTCTGGCCAGCGTGCCGACGGCGCCTGATTGGGCTATGCGCCGGGAGTTGATGAGTCAGAGCTACACGACGAAAGTAAATCAGCTTTGGACGGTCAAGGCTAAATGATACGCACGATTCATCGATGACCTTGTGAAAGCAATGGGAGCGATGGGAGCGATTCCAATAACAAGGCGTCCAACAGCATCTAAATACCGAAAGTACCTACACACACGAAATTTTTCAGGTATATAATCTCGAAAACCGAAACCTGAGCACGACTAGATGAGCCCGAACCCAGAAGCTATCGCCGCTTTGCTAATTGCCAACGTTCCGCGTGACCTTGTGATGGGGGTCGAAGACGCCTTTGCCGCAGGTGCGCTACAAGCCTTTGGGTTGACGAAAGACGTCAGTAAAAAGCAGCGGAAAACTGCGCTGGGTTACATGCGACACATCCAGATGAACGAGCGCTTCAGTGATTTGCTGGAAGCGTCCAACGCGGAGCTGATTTCCTCCCAAGGCAACCGCGTGATCGTGGGCGTGGCTGGGATGTTCAAATTTGCGCGCTTGAACATGAGTACGACGAACTGGAATCGCCCCACTCGCAGCACCATCCGACGCGAGCTGGCTGAAGCCAATGAGGCCATGAGCCAACTGGTGCAGCCATCTCTTTTTGAGCCACTGGATGTGACCTCGGGGGCTTTTTTCTTCGTCGCAGGCTTCAGTGGTTCACTGCATCACCACCCTGAGAAGCCACTCCAGGTCTACATCGCAGTACCCAATCCAAAAATGGACGGGTGGCTGTTTCGGGAAACTTTGAGCCAGTTCCTGGATCGCTATGATACGGCTCCGAAACAGGCCGACAACGCAACAGTAAAACTCAAAACGAGCTTCTTCGAGCTCGGAGGACAGGAAGAAACATGAGCCGGGGCATTACAGATTTCCAGCCAGGTAGATTGATTCAAGCTCTGGCTGCCCGCGCGCTTTCGCAAGTACAGCTCGCTGCCATGGTCGGCGTATCGCCGGCCACGATCAGCAAGTGGAAGTCTGGACAGCAGGCGCCCGAAGCGGAGGCGCTTGATAGCCTCTCCAAGGTCATCAATGTCAGTCCTGAATGGTTCACCCGTCCTCTTCCTAAGAAGGGTTCGTTGCCTCTTTTCCGAAGTAATGCGTCTGCCCACGTTTCTGCGAGGGCGATGCTTGAAGCCCGACTAGAATGGACGCAGGACATCGTCTTAGCGATGAACGAATTCGTGGACTTTCCGGATGTAAATCTTCCGGTCAGATCGTTCACCGATCCTCAGCAAATCGCTAATTCCGACATCGAGGAGGCTGCCAGTGAATGCAGAGACCTCTGGAGTCTTGGCCGTCGTGCCATTCCGGATTTAGCACTGGCTGTGGAGGGTGCCGGAGTTATCCTAGTCCGGGAAGAAACGGGGATCGCGCCGATTGAAGGCCTTTCTGCATGGAGCTACGAACTTCAACGGCCACTGATACTTCTGTCAGCCGACAAAGGCAATGGCTTTCGCAGTCGATTTGACCTGGCGCACGAACTCGGCCACCTCATCCTTCACAAAGGAATAGACCGCTCAACCGATCCCGAGCGCTACAAGTTGATGGAAGCACAAGCTCACAGGTTCGCCGGCGCTTTCCTACTGCCAGCAGAAACGTTTGCAGCCGATGTGAGGACTCCGGTCACGCTTGATAGCCTTCTGTTGCTCAAGCAGCGCTGGGGCGTCTCCGTTGCGGCAATGATCATGCGCCTCGAGGCGCTCAAGATTATCGACGCGGATGCGAAGCTTGTTTTGTTCAAGCGAAGGTCAGCCAGGTGGGGAGCTAAATCCGAACCAGGTGATGATGCACGCGCGCCTGAACAACCTCGGCTACTCAAGCGCACCATCGAACTGTTGTCGTCTTCTGGGGTTATGCCGATCGAGTCGGTAGCAGCCTATATCGGTTTGGCTGCAAACGATGTCGAAAAGCTTGCGGGCTTGCCGGAGCGTTATCTGTCGGGGAAAGCTTCCGTTTTCCATCTGGCCAAATTGAAGTCAATGGTTAGCGGCGATCCATCCGTCAAATCTGGAGATAGTGCAGTGGTGCTTCCCTTTACTCGGGGTGGCTGAACCACTGTCATGTACCTGGAGCTGGTTGCAGAATTTATCTCGGCAAAATGAAAGGCCAGCAGGTCGATAGTGGATTCGGGTGCGAGGGATACGTTGCGCTTTCTAAGTATTAGAAAGTAGGCAGGCTTTCGAGGTTGTCTTCTTTACGAGCGTTGCGATCAGTTGCCAGGAACTCACCGTCCACTACGTGGACATCGGCGCCGTTACGCCACGCACCGTTTTCCATAAAAATCGTCTTGAACTTCGTATTGCCCAACGTGATGAGCTCTGCAACGAATGCACGGTCTGCGATCATCTTCAAGGCTTTGCCACTTTTGATGACTTTGACTTGCTGGATGTGGCCACCCGGTTTGTCTCGATGTATGGCACAGATATAGAAATCAGTCATGTTCATTTCCTTGTGTTCAATGTCGATCCCTCGCTGGATCATGATGCTGGCAGTGGCACATTGAAATCAACGTAAAGTCTGCAATTGGCACGCTTCCGGGACTACACGCCCATCGACTCACCCGCCCGCCCCCAGCGTAGAGCTAGGTGTAGGCGCGACGGACACCGGGCTAAAGCGGGCTCAGACGGTAGTGGCAGCCTCGGCTACTCCCAGAGCATTCAACGCGCCTTGAAGCCACACCGCCTGAGTGCGTTCGTAAATATGCAAGTCATCCAAAGTGTCCCCGCCCAACGCTTGATGAAAAGCATTGCGGTTCGCCATCTCTGCATAACGTGGTTGAGCGTTGTCGACTAGATTGGACTGGAAGATGCCAGCCGCGCTCATGGGCAGAAAGTCTTCGAATAAACACGCGAAATGGACTAATGCGCAGCGAGGCCTCGTTGACCGCGCGAAATGCAGTGGAGTGCACTGGCACGCCGGCAGGCGTTAAATCGTAGTAGCCCACTGGCTGCATGCCCATCACCGCGAACAAGCGGCCCATGGTCGACAATTCCTCGGCGGTAACTGCCGTCGTCGCGGGTGCGATGCTGATTACAGGTCTGTGGCGTCAACGCTCGGGGCGCTTTCAGCCTGCAAGCGGCCTATTACTGACTGACGTCGAAAGCCTGGCTGGCTAGAATGCTAGCTGGGCGCAACATCTTCTCTGTCTGCAGTTCGCCGCCAGTAACCCCTCTTTATCTTCCAGCAAACTTCAGTGACTCTTGGCTGGATACAGGGTATGAATGGATAGGCGCAGGAGTGCACATTGAACCGTTCCCAGCGAGTGCTTGTGACACTCACATTCATCGCCTCCTCCCAGCACCGCTGCAGGCCCCGGTAGCAGGGGCGCGCCGCCCACCGCTTGGCTTCACCCATTGACAGCCTGTAAATCAGGCTTATAAATAGCGCAGTGTGACATCTGACAGCGGAAACGCTGAACGCGCGAGGGCACTACTGTGAGCACAGGTCGGGTGGAATCCATATTGGAGCACTGGGGGCCCTGCCTGAGTAATGCGTTAGCTCAGGAGCTGGTCAGGAGATTTGGCGTCAGCGCTCCGAACGCCAGGCAACTGATCAAGCGATCTACAGCCAAGAGATTGAAGGGGATTAGCTTTCCCCATCGCGCTTCTTTTGTGTATCTACCCAGCCAATATGGATCGATGATTTTCTTCGACAGGCTCGTCGAAGCGCTCAAAAGCACCCATCACGCGTGCGGATACGGGTTAGCAGCTATCGCGGATCGAGGCGGCGTGCTGCCCATCGATCACTTCAGGATTGCCTGCGGCGCCCCGAAGCTTCAGTCCAAGCAATTGAGCGCAGAGAGGGTTGCGGAGCAACTGATAGCTGCGAACCTGATCAAGCAAGTCGACCTGGTGGGCATTGGAGAATGCCTCACGTTAGCCAGTTTTACCGATGAGGATGAACAGTCCGCCTATTTGGATCTAAATGCCCGAATCAAAGTCGAGGCCATGGCTTTGAATGCGGTACGTGACTGGGCCAGGCGGCTCGGTATCGGAAGCTGGAACCAGGTACGTGTTCGCGGTGAAGGCCCAATCCCGACTGCAGGGCCCAATTATTGGGATTTGTCATGCCCTTCCTACCTTTATCCTTTGCTGGGCTCCGCCGGCGGTAATCCAGGCTCAGCTGCGGGTGTGAAACCAAAACCTGGCTCATTTGTATGTGACGTGTACTTAGGAGAGAAACTCACCGCTGACGCGGCGCGGGCGTTCATCAAAAAATGCCTGAACGTTCGGGGATTCATCAAGGTAGCCCCCATTCTGCAGATGTTCTTGGCCGAGTCTTACGAGAAAGAGGCAGTGCGTGCCATAAGAGCTAATGGTGCAATTGCTGCCACACTGGATTCGTTGCTGGGCAGCGACGTGGCACAGGCCCTTCATGAGTTGTCTTCAGTGCTTAAGGCCACCGCCCTCAACCTGGGAAGTCCTGAAAAGATCGATGTGTTGTTCAGTGCGCTGGGCAAGATTGAGGGCGCAGAAGGCACTCTGCGTGGCTGCCTATTCGAATATCTGTGCGCCGAGCTGGCCAATGAGTCATACCTCAAGCCCTTTATCACCATCAACAAGCTGGTGCGTGGCTCGGAGGGAGCCCGTGCCGAAGTTGATGTACTTGTGCAGGCTCGTACCGAGATCGTGTTCATCGAGTGCAAAGGCCATCTGCCCACTGGACAGGTCGATGACTTAGAGGTCGACAAGTGGCTTAAGAAGCGGCTACCCGTGCTGCGCGATTTTGCCAAACATAATGAAGACGTTCGCCATTTGAAGCAGACCTATGAGCTCTGGACGAATGCAACCATCAGTGCAGCCTCTAAAGCACTGATCGAAGCAGAGAACGCCAAGACAACCCGTTACTCAATTGCCTACCGGGAAGGCGAAGCGCTCCTTAGCATGATCAAGGAATCTGGGAACAGATCGCTGCTTAAGACCTACCAGCAGCACTTTTCCAACCACCCACTCGCTGTCGCGGCCAGGCAAAAAAACAGCCTCAAAATTGGCGACACCGAGACTGACTGAAAGAATCATTGGGTGGCTTCCGCGCTTCATGCTGGCATTGTAGAATCAGCCGTGAAGGGGTGGGTATTTCCTCTCGTGAGAACGAGGGCGGTTCTGATAATTAACAGCTTCGGCTGTTGGGCTTCGGCCCACTGATCCCCACGGGATGTTCAACGGTACTCAAATCCCCCCGCTCCTTCACCAATTTCTATGGAGAGAAATGCGTGAAAAAGGACAACGTCTGGTTCACTTACAAGGCACGCATTCAGGCTCACAAGCGCTTGGAGTGGCTGGACTTCCACTCGCAACTCTTGTTGGTTTGGTACGCGATCCTCAGCACGGCGCTGGCGGTGCTGACCATCAGACACAGCACGATCCTTGGCCCAGATACGGATGTCATGGCGACGATCCTCTCCGTTGCCCTGCTGGGCATTTCGCTTGCAGTTGCGAACCGCGACTTTCGGGGCCGCGCAATGCTGATGCGCACCAACTATTTGGAGCTGCAGAAGCTCCATCGGGGCCTGCCCGAAGGCTCGCCCACGTCCCCACCTCCTGCGCCAACGCCCGAACAGATCAGCAGATATGACGAGCTGCTGGCTGAATCGGAAAATCATCGAGAAGTCGACGACCGGGTCTCACGCGTTTTTGCAAGCGGCCTGACCTCTCGAATCCCCACGCGTTTTGAATACTTCGCTGCAATCTCCTGGCTGACGATGCGGTTTCTGATCACAGCGTCGCTCTATGCCATTCCAGTGCTGGCCGGCATCTATTCTTTTTGGAAACAGCCATGAGCGCGGCCAGAAGTTTTAATAAAATTTTCACCCGAAAGCGTCTTCAGGAAATCTACACCGACAGGATCAAAAACTCCGGGGCCATCGGCCTCGACCGAGTGCGCCCGGCTAACCTCGATAAGCACTTAACCGCTGAGCTTGATCACATAGTCGAGAAGGTTCATCGGGGGGAGTATCGTTTCACGGCCTACAAGGAAAAGCTGATCCTAAAAGGGGCATCGTCGCCACCTCGGCAATTATCAATTCCGACCGCCAGGGATAGAATCGTCCTGCGTGCTCTGTGCAATTGCCTATCAGATGCTTTCCCCACGGCCAAACTCACACTCCCCCAGACTGTCATCGACTCCCTGAAAACTGCGCTGAATTCCAGTGCGTATGCCGAATACGCCAAGATCGATCTCAAGAGCTTTTACCCGTCCATTCCTCATGAACTGGTGACCGCAGCAACACGGAAGAAAATCCGGAAACCCGAGTTCAGACAGTTGATCACCGACGCGCTTACAACCCCCACGGTGTCAGAGTCCAAGGGGAGTAAAGGAGCCGAGCGTCCTACAGTAGGCGTACCGCAAGGGCTCGCGATTTCAAATGTGCTTGCCGAGATTGCGCTGCAGAGCATTGATAGCATTTTCGAGGCTCGGACGGGGATTTGGTACAAGCGTTACGTTGACGACATCCTGATCTTAGGGCCGGCAGGCGTGGCCCGTTCGACGGCCCATGAGCTCATCGCAGAATTGAAGGCTTTGAAGCTCAATCCGCATGACTTCGAATCAGGGTCGAAGTCCAAGGTGGAAAGCTTGACCGACCCCTTTAGTTTCCTTGGGTACCAAATCGAGGGCGGTCAGGTATTGATTCGCCATGAGAGCATCCTCAGATTCGAGTCTTCGATTGCCAAAATCTTCACGGCGTACCGGCACAAACTGGTAACGGCCCGACGTCCCGCCGACAAGGAGCGCGCCCTGGCCTACTGCCAGTGGAAGCTCAATCTGAGGATCACTGGGTGCATCTTCAAAGGCAAACGCCTCGGATGGGCTGCCTACTTCTGCCAGATCACCACGACTTCCCAATTGCGTGCCATCAATCACACGGTGAGAAAGCTCACAGATCGCTTTTGCCCCAGCGGTGATATCCATACAAAGTCTCTGATCAAAACCTTCTACGAGCTGCAGAGGGGCATGAAAGCCAATAACGGCTACATCCCGAACCTCGATGCGCTCAAGGTCAGCCAGAAGCGCGAGATGCTTGCTATGTGGCTTGGCGATGATGCGCTGAAGCTGAGTGAAGCTGAGGTGGAGCGACGATTTGAAATCAAAGTCAGCAAGGCTGTGCGGGAGCTAGAAGAGGATATCGCTCAAACCTCCTGACCGCTCAGCCATTGCGCTTTTCTGTATTAGCGCACGTCGCCTAAAGATATCAGATTGGGACAATCAAAGGCCCTAGCTAGCGCCCTTTGACTGCTTTGCGTTTGATTCCATCTGAAGGGGGGCAGGACGGGGAGTCACAACACTCCAATAGGCCTGATCCCCTTTGATATAACGGCTCGCCTTCTCCGACGCCGGTACCTTTTCGCCCCAGGAAACATACCAGTAGCACTAGGTGACGGCCCGAGTGATGGCGAAGTCGGCTGTTCGCAGCGCCTCCTGCTGCTGTGCTCTGTCGTAACCGCAGGGCTCGCCCGGAATCGCCATACCGGCCTGCGCATAGAAATCGTTTCTCGAACGCGATGATGTGGTGACCTCGCAATCCCCCCAGCCCGCCACGCCATCCATTGATTAGACAGTTCTGCGTCTCATCTCCTTATGAAGATTCCGAATGAAATCCCTCCGCCGATCTGTATCGTGCATTACATCCTCAATCAATTTCATAGCTAGCGCTTTTGGGTTGCGTATAGCCTTATTGATCGCTTTCCCGTAGCCCGCCATTTTCACACCGTCGGCAGCTAAGTCTCTACCAACTTTAGCTCTTAGCTTTGCTCGGGAAAACCTTGGATCGATGGCAACTAGCGTTCTCGGCGCCGTTTCCATCATGACCACGTGAGCAATGGCATCGATGGCATGCTCATACTCATCAAAGCAGGAGAGCTCCAAAACCTCGTCTTGAAGTGTCTCCCCTCCATTACGGAGCAAGGACTCATATAGAATTTTGGTTTCTTTTTCTACAATGCCTGCGCTGATCTCGTTTGCATAACCAAAATAGAACGCGAAAGGTAGTTTTTCCTTCTTACCCTTGAGCATGGGCTTGACCGCTAGCGAGTAACAAAAAGCCGCGATCACAGTCAATTCTCCGCGCGCAGCGTAGGTTATAGCCCTGAGATCCCGCAGATAGATTTCCTAGGAGACAGACTCACCTGAGGGCATGAGAAGCCCTCTTCGCTCGTCCCCATGACCATCTATGAACAGGAGTGGAGAAAGCCCGTTTTTGCAAACGTCTCGGATTTTGTTTAGTCCTTTATCCCAGTCTTCGCGAGTCTGGCAGCGTAAATGAACGACTCGTGAAGTATCGGCCTGGAATCCACTTTGAGGCAAAGACATCAACTCGTCACATATCCCTTCATGCCTGCGCCTAGCCGTTTGCAGATCCTCCGCATTCAAGCAATCAATGAGAAATATAGTATTCGCTGAAGATGTTACGGCCATAGCCAAAGTAATAGTCGTGTTTTCTAAAGGATCAGCTCTCATAGCATTGACCTATCGCAGCAGCAGTTTTAATGTGCATTCTTATGAATACTATTGGCAAAGATGTAAGAAAAAGTTTGGGCTTCAAACTCAGTGCAGACTGCAATCCCATCGTATTTTCCCACTGCTCCCCCGAATCTCTAAACTCCAGCGTCAGTGCTTGCCTAAACAACTCATCAAGAATCCCCAGAATCCAAGCGTCATTGATAGCAAATTTGGGCACAAACTCCATACCTACCGACAAGCTTTTGTGGGGACACAGTGCTTCTATATCAGATAGGTTGAGGCTCAGCTGGCATTGACTCATATCTCATCACGGCACGTGCCCACAGGTCGCCTTTGATCGCAGCTTTCTTAATCGAGGAAGGTGATGTCACCAGCCACCTGCCGATTTTCGGCTTGACCAAAGGCTGCGCCATGCGGGCGTGACAGGCTGCCAGGAACAGCATCATCTTTTCGATAATGTGTGGTTCGAGATGAGCTACTTCCGGCGAGGCATAATGAGCATCAGGAGCATATTTGAGCCCTTTAGGCATGCGATAACCCATATCCCAAAACATCGCCTGCATTTCACTTGCTGGGAAGCTAGAGCCTATGGGCAGGTAATAGGTGCCCAGATCAATGATTGCGCCGTCGAGCTCAACCCAATAATGAGAGTGCTCGCCCGAATCAGATGCGTATCCTTGCATGGTGGCCTGACGCTGATCCCGCGAGACGACAAATGCCAGGAAATTCCCCCCCACGACCGCTGGTCTGTGCCCCATAGCTTGAAGGAGATCGTGCACGCCAAAGGATGCGTACAAACACCGCTTGTAGTAATCGTCAGGAAACTGGCTCCTCAGACATCTATCAACCACACAGAGGACACGCTCAACTACGGCAGCACCAACCAAAACAAGCTCCTTCTCGATAACGGCAACTCCATATAGTGGCCATTACATGGCATAAGCTAAGTAAAGTCCACCCTTACGGCTCCATAATGCTCGCGCCCTCTGTGGGGCTTCGCTTCGAGTAGAGGCATTGGGACATTTCACAGTCCGGACGGATACGATATGGTAAATCCATAGAGATGGGGGAGCAGCATGCAGGATCCAGAAGAATTCATTTCGTCAGCAAAGTTTGTTGACATGATGCTTGGCCAAGTTCATCCAGTGATCCTCAGCAGTGAGCACTATGACGAGCACTTTTCCCACCACGGAGTCGGAACTGCGTTCGTGCTGGAGTATGCGGGAGAACTCTTCGTAGTAACCGCCCAGCACGTGCTCAACAATCAAGGTGCAGCGCATGACGAATTGCGGATTCTGCTCCGGAACGCTCCTCTCTCCATTCTGTTCGACCAGCGCGCAGTTTTCCGGGACGAATCTGATCCCGATCTGGATTCCGACTTGGTCATTCTGCGGGTCGTGAAATCCCAGCACGCCCCCTTGTTCGCCGCAGGACTTGCAAGCCTGGACGCGGCCTGCTGCGCGGAAACCGACGACTTTGGCCGAGCTGAGCTCTTTCACATCTTTGGCTACCCAGACGAGGGCCGAGGGTACGACTACGACCACAGAGTGTTGGAGGCAAAGTTGCACTGGCTTAGAGGGCAGCTCGCCGCACCAGGAATCCCTGGCCTTTCGACCATAAAAATCGTGGGCGATCGTCCAGATGACTTGCGTGGCATGAGTGGGTCGGTAGTTATTGCCGATGTCGATGACGTCTGGAGGTTTGCCGGCATGGTTACGCTTGCAAGCGAGAAAAATGATCTTTTGAATTTCATCCCCGCAGAGAAGATTACTTACTATTTAAACAAGATGATGCTGATGGAAACGATGGCGCATGGATGATGACCGGCAGAAACACCAGTAGAATCTACAGCCTGGTTGGACGACGTTATCACCAACGGCGCAATACTGCGTTTCTATCGAGTCTGATCTTCTGGGATTCCAAAAATGACCAACAGCTACCTAGCTTTCGCCAGCCTGCTCGATCTCCCACTAAGCTTGCGGGGTTGCACGACACCCAATCACTTTGGGTGATTTCATACACGAGTCCAGGCACCTCCATGCCTCCTCAAGCGCACCCTTCGTCTTGTCTACAAATAGCTCGAGAGCGAAGTCTCGCAGGATCGTGAAAGGGATGTCTCTGTCGAACCCTTCATAGATACCAGATGCGATAAAGATCACCTCGCCCGCTTTCAACACCATGGCGGACATATACCCATCGACTCCCTCTGTCCTCGACTACCCGGACAACCACTCCCCTACTGCAGCACGTGCGGGGACAGATAGTGCTGCCTCCTAGACAAACGCAGAAACTGACGAAGGCTCGCACGCCCATTGTCACGCTGGAACGTAGCTAACACGTACCGCGATTTTACGGTTGTCATTACTCAAAACCGCCCCTCACGCTCAACTTTCAGAACGTCAGAAGTCCGAATCAGGTGGCCATCGCCAAACCGCCCGTACTGGTCTTTGCGCTTGTGGCCAAAAACAACACCAACGCCTGCGCGCGCCCTGATGGATACTCCGCAAGGTACGCAGTGACCGGTATGTCGAAGCCTTGCTCTTGAGCTCTTATAATTCGCTTCAGATCAAAATCTGTATGTCGTTTGCCGTGAAAGTTCACATCTAGTGTGTCCAGCATCGTTGGGCTCCGGTTGCGGTCTGTATTGAGTTACCAAGAATTGCACACGCAACCAGGCGCGCTGGTACCGTGGGGGATTACTGGTAAATTTCAGGCAGATCGAATCATGCTTGAGAGAAAGATTGGGCGAAGGTTATTCAGCGCATCGCTTCTGAAACCTGGCTGGTGAGATGTGTGATATTTGGAACCCGTTTCGATCTCTAGAAAACAAACAAGGCACTCATTTTCGTCCTCTCCAAGCGTCACTTTCCTCAGCGCCTCCATGCGCCACCCGCCAGATCCATTCATATACGCCGGTGTGACTACCTGAACATCGGTAATGATTGTCTCAGCATCTTGGGCAATCAGGATTTGCTGCAGTCGATGTTCACTGTCGACCATTAAAACCGCTTCAGTGAATCGCCCCTCGTGCTTAACCTGGATGGTAACGTGATACCAGTGAGTGCGAAGCACCTTGGATACCTGATGCCATTGGTACTGACCCTCACCAAACATGCCCGGCATGCCGACCATGTCGGCGTCGTGTGATCTGAACATCTTGTGTCCTTAGGTCTCTGGATGCCCGATGAGAGCACTGTTAGAAGAAGGAGAAAATCGTCCTCAGACTCGCGAGTTGTTCATGGCCGGGGCCCATCAACACGTAGACCGTGTTCTTAGTCTCAAACATGACTTCTTCATCAAATGAGATGCACATGCTGGAGCGAACCCAGTCTCCTGCCTGATAGCGGCCCCTACTGTCCTCGACGACTTTGTGGGCATGCACGAAGAGCGGAAGATGGTTCGCAGCATGAACCTTTGCGATCTCTCCAGGGGTCAGGTCGGCGCGGAAGATTGTCCATTGCTCCACAAGGCAGAAGGGCTTTAGAGGGAAACGCTGACTGACATCTCGCGCCAGCGTTTCTCGGCTATCTAGTGATCCAGCCAACACAAGGCCTGAACTACCGAATAGCTCTTCGGGATTGAGAGTGTCGTTTGAGCTCAAAAATAATCCCCGTCAATTCATCTGATATGTTCAGTGCGCAACGTGCCCAAACGATCTGTTCTATAGCGTTAGGTACTGCTCAAACGTGAATACGCGCTCGCAGTTCCGATAATAGCACCAAACGATGTTTATCGGAACTGCCGACTTATGGCTCTATCCTCGTTTTTTAGGGCAGATAATGTCTCTCAAGAAAGAGATAGCCGGAGTGGTCAGGGCAATCCGGACTACGCGCGGTTTGGATTACGGTGACCTCGCCAAGGTGAGCGTCAAAGCGAACATAGCCAAGCTTGAACAAGGCGGGAGCAATATCACCCTTAACAAGCTGGCTGAGCTCTCTGAGGCTCTGGACTTCGATGCCGTCGCTCTTCTCGCATTATGTGTCGCAGTACATAACGACGAATCGTTCGAGGCGACCATTAACCGAGCAAATGCCCAGCTTGATCAGTTCAGAGCAGAAGGTGGTGAAGAGCTGCTTCAGAGTCAGTTCGTTGGCAAGACCCTGGTGAAGCGTTCTAAGGGGAAACCAAGCAACACGAGAGCTGCTGATGCAGTGAAGGAGCTCAAAGCCTCTGGTTTTAGTCAGGCAGAGGCTGCAGAAAGGCTTGGATTGGCGAAATCGACTGTCCATAGATACTGGCATTCATAGAGACATCTCGGCTGGACGCCGCAGGCCGAGTGCGCCTGTCGAGCCAGGCCATGTTCCTGGCGAGCAACGAAAACGGCCTAGATTTCTCTAGGCCCTTGATCATGCTTACTCATAACGGAAGGCAAGGATTCAGACTCAAGATCCGAGCGGTCACGGCGGTGTCTAATTCCCACTCTTCCAGAATCTTCGACGTGCGCAGCAACGCAAAGCATCTGAGTAAAATGAAATCTCAGTCGGCGAGACGATTTGAGCGCCCATCTAACGAAATCGCGAAAAACTACAAATATCGAAGTGCCTTCTCAATGGCGTCAACCGTGCCCGGCTTCAATACGCGCACCCCAGCCTGGTCAAGTACGTCTCCTTTATCCCCTTTACGAAAATTCCACTTCTTGATGAAATCTTCTGAAAGGATGTACTCCAGTGCACGCCGTTCGATATCGTCCAACTTAAACGCACCCGCTGGCGCCCTACGATCATCGACATAAATTTCTAGGCCTGGCGGTACGATCTCTTTCACCAGACGGCGGGCCTCTGCCAGCTCTGAGAGCAGTATCTGGACGAGAAGCCTATGCCGTGCAGTGGGAAGCTCATCAATCCATGCGTCGGGCGTGGCTTGTTTATATCCAACCTTCTTGGCTGGTGCCGCCGCCACGAACGACTCTATGAGCGTGCGGTAGTGAACGCCAGTTGCATTTCGAATACTTTGGGCCTTAGGGACGCCTCGCTTCTCGCCTAGCCGAGCAATGGTCGTAAAGCTGAAATCTGAAATTCCACGCTCGACCTGCTCATTGCAGACTTCGTAAATGGCTTCTAGCGTACCGTGAGTGCGAGGTGAAGCAACCGTCTTCAGGTGTTCCAGCATTGCCTTAGGATCCATCATGCCTCCTCCATTTCGAGTGTCATGGGCACATCGCTGGCTATGGCTGGCTTCTGTCCCCTCAAGATCGCCTGGATGTCGGTGGCAGCGATATATTCCTGTTCACCGAGGTCTTTCAACAGTAGCTTCCCAGTCACCAAACTATCCACCTTCGCCCATGATTTAACGCGCGTGAGCAGGAAGCTCGTCAACTGGTTGCCAATCACCAGCTGCTGTTGCTTATCTAGCGCATACATCGTGGGCATCATGTTGTTGAAAGCGATCATTTTATCAATCATTTGGGAACGAATAGGCAAGGCAAGGTCTGCTGAGGCAGATTCGTAAATCTCAGCGTTTTCACAAACCTCACTCAGCAGGTGGTACCTAGAAGACTCCTCTATTGCGACACTGAGCTCGTGCCCACCCTGTACAATTAACTGCGGGAGATTGGTACCGTTTTTTACCGCCACTTGCTCATTCAACAGTGCCTGACTTTGATTGATCAACCGGGAAACAGCCTGGATGTCGCAGAGAAAAAGGTCGGCCTTCTTCGAAGCACTTTCCAGATCAGACTGTAATTTTCGAACTTTCATTTCCAACAGGGTACGGTCTGCTGTGTTGAATTCTTTCCCTGCTTTCTTGGCTTCGTATTCCTCGTCGTCGAAGAGGTCGATTTTAACTGACGCTTCGGCGCTTTTCGCCTCAAGCTCAGCAATGTGTTCAAACTGAAAGTTCGCCTGCAAAGAGATTTCATTTGCTAAGGACAGCAAGCCGCCGATAAACACCGGCCCCGTTACAAAATGCCGACAGCGTGGGCAATTCTGCATGCCAAGATAGCCGCCCGCGATAGGCTCTCGAACCTTTGTTGAGCCGATTAACGGCCCCCCATCCCCACAACGCGTACCTGCAAACGGACAGAAGCCATAGTCCCTGAAAAGAAAACTACCTGGATGACCATTGCCCGAATAGCGTTTTATGGCTTCTTCATTATTGTGAATCAGTTCGTGCCTGATCTCATCAATCCTGTTCTGTTCGATCATATGAATTGCGGCGTAGACCTTATTAGCTAAAGCCCTCTTCTCGCCCTCTGCAAATTTTACCCTCAACCCCTCGGCATTTAGCTTCACATAATAGAGACTCATGATGATATTGCTATGCCCAGCAATCTTCATAACGATGTCAATCGACAATCCAAATTCCATAACGTACGCGGTGATCAAACTAACGCGCATGCTATGAGGACTGTATGGGGTGCTGTATGAAGTCAGCGACGAAATATTACCCGAGCACTCTGCGAGCACGAGACCGCCGACCTGACTATGAAATAGTGCAGCGGCCAATCGGTCTTTCAGACGATAAGAATAATTTGTACTTTCCTCCTCACCAAAGTTACGAAACAGAAAGCAATTCGCTCCTTTGGCGCGGCGCTGGGCTTCATTTAGCTCAGTTCTAACGCAGTCTGACCAACGCATAACTCTAGTAATCGGGTTATATTTAGATTGCCAATTACGGAGGCGTATCATCCAAATTGCGAGCTTTTCTGGCATCCAAGGAACATCATAGGCTGCGCCACGAATCGAAGTCTTGTTAGATGTGAAGTGCATCCCTATGTTGCCATCGGGATAGGCTTTGACAAATCCCTGGCTATCGGTCATACCCGCAAGCGACGATTGATTACGAACCCATACAATCTTCCCATCAACTACCTCAGGGATATTTTCGTCAGCTTCTCCTGAATCGTTGTACGCCAACTGCTTTCCTCTCGCGGGCACGGAAGCAAGCGCGTATGTATTCATCCAATGAGCAGGAAACCATAACTTCGTTTTTCCAAGTTCTTCCTTGAAAACGCAGTCTGGATCGGTCTTGTCAATGATTGATGGGTCAACCTCGACCCAGTCTGGCTCGAAAATCTGAAGATGAGCTAGATCTCTAAAATTTTGAGCAGTCTCAGGGATAATCCAGTTGCACATGTTTTGTACATACTGATATGCAAGTGCTGGTTTGTTTGTCTCGCCGGCATTACCAACAGGGTCGTCGCCTTCATATACAAGAGCTGCAAACGGGTTTCGAGCATTCGAAGCAAGCACTCGTTCGCCAGTTTCCTCGTCTTCAAAAGTCAGCTTTTTCCTAAGTGTATAGTCCGCAAACTCCTTCACTGCCGACAAAAGAGTACGCCCATGGTTTGGAGTTAAGCCGTATAGAAACTCCTCGAAAAGATTAAGATCCACCTTGGGTGCAGTAAAAAAAACTTCTGGAGCAAACCCAAGCTCGTGCTTTTGGATGTAATCCCTTAGGAAACGGCACAAACTGTATTCTTTAGTTTCTCCAGCACGAGCCCCCTTGATGAATTGGTCAATGGACTCTTGCCAGGGCAGATAGGGCGCACGAATATATTGAGACTTAAGGGGTTCCGGCTTGTTGAGGAATGCAAACCAGTTTTCCCATTCATCCTCGTAGACAGTCGCCGGGTCGCGGGGAAGTCGGGGGTCATTCTGACTAGCAAGAAATCGCTTATAGTCCGAACTCCCCTTCACGTCCTGATCCAACGCGAGTTGACGTGTCTCCTCATATGAGTAAGGTACGGGAATGTCGCATAAATCGTACCAGTCTACCCATTCTGCACTGAAGACACGTTCAGGATGAGAAGGTAGGCATGAATAGTTCTTGTACTGCTCTCGATACTCTTGGCTGTTCTTGATCTTCAAGCATTTCACAGCGAACTTTACGTCTGCTAGTGTCTCGCAGCTTTTGGGTAAAAGAAATTCATTCCAGCCCTGCCAAGTTGACTCAAAGAACACCTCCGGCGCACCAGGCAAGCCAGGATCCGTCCGATGCAACAGAGCATACTCACTGACTCCAGTAATACCCAAAGTACGAGCGGCACGACCTGCGTCCGCGATGCTATATATCTCCGTGCCAAGGTAACGCTGCCAGCCCCACACTTTCCAATTTTTTGAGTACGTACGGTGTGGCATAGCTGGGAGTTTAGGGTCGATTTTATAACCCTTGAGATAGTCTTCTTTTGTTAAAAAACCATGGCGTATTGAGGCCTCGCTAGCCTCCGTGACAGTCAGATATTTTGCATCGTCGACACGCACAGCGAGCTGCCCCAGAGCATCGTAGACGATGTCAGGGTTTGCAGGTAGCCGAGGGTCTAGGTGGCGGCGCTTAGCGTAATCTTTCGATGAGTTAATACCCAGCCGCACTGCGCCGTTAATAACCAGTGCAGGAGTGGGGTAAAAACTATCAGGGGCTCCCGATAGGAAGCCCTTCCAACCTATCCATGAGTCCTTGTAGGCACGCTCAGGCAGTGAAGGGAGCATAGGGTCTGCCCGGTAGGCAGTCCTATATTGCTTCCCGGTTTTGATACCAAGCTCCGCAACTCGTTTACTTGCCTCCTCGAATGAGTAGACATCTTTAGTTCGTTTCGAACCAAGATAGTCCGCCCAGCCCTGCCAATCTTCCCCGTAGAACGTTGCTGGTGCACCAGGAAGTCTAGGATCCAGCGACTTATAGTTCTTCGCATAATTAGTGTTGTTGCCAAAGGACAGCTTACGACACGCTTCACGAGCCTCGAAGTATGTGGCGTATTTTTCCGACGAGCTTACCGTTCCCAGATAGTCGTTCCATCCCTTCCATGCCGAAGGAAATGTCTTGTTCGGAAATGGTGGGAGCCGAGCATCGGTGACGCATTTTTCACGATAATCACGGCGACTAACAGCATTCAGTTTTTGGGCAGCTTTGCGCGCCGATTCAAACGTGGTGAAGTATTCTTCTTGCTTAGCTCGATACACTACACCAGTAAAATCTCCCCACCCGCTCCACTCGCCCTTGTAAAAGGTAGCAGGACTGTACGGAAGTTTCTCATCCAAAAGGCGACGCTCAGCGTATTCACGCTGGGTGCTTATGCCAAGCCTCCGGACGGCGGCCGAAGCCTCTGCTAGATTTTTATATTTACCATTCCTGCTAGACATGTCAGGAAGGAAGTCAGTCCAGTCTTTCCAGTCTGCCGCATATGCTCTCTCAGGATGAGACGGCAAACGAGGGTCTCGCATGTACTCGTTGAAATATTCAATCCGACTGTTTGCCCCGAGCCTTTTGACCGCACGTTTGGCCTCCACAATCGTCAGGTAATATTTGTCCGCTGTACCCAGAAAATGTGGGAATCCTTTCCATTCTTTTCGGTAAGCTGCACTAGGATGGGAAGGCAGCAATGGGTCTTCGCGGTACCGGACTCTATAATCCAAGACTGTCGTAATACCAAGAGCCTGAGCCGCACTACGCGCCTCTTCAAAACCGTACAAATTACGTGGAGCGATCAGCTTGTCACGGCCGAAGAAGGCCGGAAAACCCTTCCATTCGTCTCTGTAGAATTGACTTGGATTGGAGGGTAGGCGTGCGTCCTCATGGCGACGGTCGAGATAGATAGCGACAGTGTGGATACCCTTCGCCTGAACAACTCGGGAAGCGTCCTCAAGCGAGTACCAAGAGTTGGCAGGCGCCAGTCCGAAGAAATCGGAATAGGTCGTCCATTCATCTTTGTAGGTGCGCTCTGGCTTAGAGGGTAGTTGTGGATCTTCGCGCCAGCGCTGCACATACTCTAGATTGGATGTAATTCCTAAGCGTTGAACTGCGCTGGCAGCTTGCGCGAGGCTACTGTAGAAGCTGGAGCTCCTTCCTCTAACAAGCTTCGGACGACCGAGAAAATCAGGGAACCCTTCCCACTCGTTCTTGTAAGTTATGTTTGGGTTCGAGGGTAGCCTGGGGTCTTCACGAAATCGCGAGCGATAATCTGTCTGTCCTAGAATTCCTAGGGCCTTAGCTGCGCTGGCAGCCTGTGCAAGCGTCCTGTAGAGGCCTGCAGTGACCGAGCTTGGACGGCCAAAAAAGTCCGGGAACCCCTTCCAATCAATTTTGTAAGTATCGGAAGGCTTGGCCGGCAGCCGAGGATCCTCTCGGTAGCGACTCGCGTACTCCACCGCAGACTCGATACCGAGGGCTTGGCATGCTCTAGACGCCTGATCAAGCGTTTCGTAGAAACGTCCACTCGTTGGTTTGGCTAACTTTTCCCGTCCAAAGAAATCGGGATATCCCTGCCACTCCCGCGAATAGGTCGCGTCCGGCCTGGAGGGTAACTGCGGGTCTTCATGACGTCGCGCGTTGTAATCCGGGATCGACTGGATGCCTAGGGCTTGAGTAGCCTCCGAAGCAAGAGCCAGCGTGCTGTAAAATTTAGACCCCATTACGTTTCTCAACTCGGTCGATCATTTTCGCGCGAAATTCTTCACTTGTGGATTGGATGTATACAAGGTGCGAATGAGGCGAACGATGACGCATCATTTTCTGGATATCAGCGCCATTGAAGCCGTGGTCAGCCAACCTATAACCATACGCGTGGCGATGGCCGTGTTCTGTGGTTCCCAGATACTTCCTGTGATCCAAACCAATTCGGTTGACCGCAGCCTTATGAAGACGCTGGAAGTTCTTGATGGTCTCAGGCTGCCCCGTACTATTGGTAAAGGCATATGGGTGGTCATGGCTCTGGGGCTCCACACGCTGATACATCAGATAATGCTGATACGCATGCAAAAACTCCGTCGCTTTATGCGGTGGGAAAAATTCGACTTTGAAGAACTTCTCCGTAGAGCTGAGTACGGGGGTTTTCCACCCTGCATGTAAGCGCTCGGTAAGCGGATACTGATTACGCGGAATCCGAAGGAAGCGCTGGGCGAGATACTCTTCGCGCGACCTATACCCCTTATCAGGGGACGCGCCTTGGGAAGGGTGATAGATTCGCACCACCGCTTCGTGTCGTTTTTTATCAATGTGAATGTCAGTGAGATAAAGGTGAAAAGCCTCACTTTTACGGATACCACCGTAATGCATCAGCAGTGTCAGAGCTCGCCCCTTGTAATCTATTCGCATGTTGGGGTCGGGATGGTCTTTACGATCGGCACGGATGAAACCTTCATCGATCAGTAAGCTGATGCTGGCTTCAGGAAACTTCTTCACTTCCTCTAAAACTATTGGCTCACGCCCCCGCCTTCCAACCTCCCGAACAAAGCTGTTACGCCTGATTGCATCTTCATCCTTCTGGAGATGATTTAGGAAAACGTTATCGTTTTTTTGGTAGTAAGCACACCAGTTCAAACGCTGCTCAGCGTTAGTCGCGCGTCGAAATGGATTCGCACGACCGGTATCGTACTCCGGCTGCCGCGCAAGCCAGTCGGTGTAGTCCGTAATGAGATATATAAGATAGTCGGCGTCCTCCGCCCTTCGTGGGCGCCAAAAGAGGCCAGAGGGGTCATTCAGATCATTGGGGTTGATTGTCCCAGAACGCAATGCACCATCAAAACTTTCCAAAAGCTCTGTTGCTTGGTCGAACAACCCTTCATTCGCGTTGATGTAGTTGATCAAAATCATGATCGCGAATGTCGACCGCTCCCTCCACGACGCCCCATTACGAGTGTTCTTAGCAAGGTAGCGAAGGTGGGAAAGCAGCAACCCCTTCTCAGTCAACAAGGCAGGAAGCAAGAGCACACGCCCAGTGTTGTCGTGTCGATACCTCACCTTCACCTTGAGCGCGTAAGCCATGTGCTTTGTACTATCTAGTATTTAGTATGGGGTACTATGACATAAACCTCTGACACATCAACGTTTTTCTGAGACCACCGGATGAGAGAATCAGACAGAACACGTACTGAATAGTATGTTTCATGGTGGGGTTATAATACACCTACGGCAAAAAGATGCTGCGCGAGATCGACAGCCGCGTGCGATTTCTCACCAAGCGTCTCGAAGCACTGAAGGTCGTCAGCGAAAAACCCAGCGATCCGAACAAGGTCTACTTCGGCGCCTGGGTCACCATTGAGGACGAAGACGGCAAGCAATCGCGCTACCGCATCGTCGGCCCGGATGAACTGGATTTGAAACTGGGTCTGATCAGCATCGACTCACCACTGGCCCGCGCCTTGATCGGCAAGGCGCTGGACGCCGAAGTCCGGGTACAGACGCCAACCGGTGAGCAGTTTGTCTATATTGTGGCGATCGAATATCCCTGAGCGTTTCAGCGGCGGGTGATCAGCCCCTGCCGCGCAACGCGGGTCAGTTGCTTGATCATTTCCGGAGCGTCTTCAGCGCACGGCGCCTGAATTACCGCCAGATCAAAACTGTCACTGGCAAAGCGTGCAAGCGACTCGCCGTCTTCAACGAACTGGATCAGGAACGCGGCAGGACCGCCGCTGCGACGTGGCCAGCCATCGAGATAACGCAACAGCGTCGGCTGATGTTTGCCGCCAAGCAGGATTTTCGGGTTGCGCTGGGTGATATGGGCCGTGATCGGCGCGGGACGTGCTGGAGGGCGTAG
>Ga0153948_1000024_pt1 | contig 87947 bp, 75 predicted proteins | sample TSNJ032MetaG_FD_104696 | JGI IMG/M metagenome (GOLD analysis project Ga0153948, IMG submission 104696) | Attine ant fungus gardens microbial communities from New Jersey, USA - TSNJ032 MetaG | ecosystem: Host-associated > Fungi > Mycelium > Unclassified | place: USA: New Jersey, Wharton State... | reverse complement strand
GCGCATGGCGACACTCCTGTTGGTTTGAAACGTTCAGTGGCAAAGATCATAACAGACGCTCTGTAACAAGCCATGCACAGAGTTTGACAGTGTGTTTCATTCAGGTATTATGGCGCCCGCAACGCAAACGGAGGTGTGGCCGAGTGGTTTAAGGCAACGGTCTTGAAAACCGTCGACTGTAACAGGTCCATGAGTTCGAATCCCATCGCCTCCGCCATCTTATGTACGACAAAGCCCTGATTATTCAGGGCTTTGTCGTTTCTGGCGTCCTGAAAAATTTCCGCCTTGCGGGATGCGTTCCATAACTCGGCGAGCAGCGGGGATCGGCAGATGCCGCCGAGAACGTGCGCGGCGCACTCTGGACGATCGACTGGAACGAGGAGTTCATCAAGATGACCTTGGCCGTTTTGATGGCGCCCGAGTGACCGCTTTCGGCTCTGGATTCAACCTCTACAAAATCAGCGACGGTTCAACCATCCGCTTCTGGCCGTTAGCTACCCAAGGCATAGAGATATCTCGAATTTCAGGTCGCACCTCTTCGCTGCGATCGCCTTGACCTCCCTCCCTCTTCACCTACACTCCCCGGCACCGGCAGTAAGCTCGTATCGGTGTCTTCCTGGACAATCATCTCAATGCAGTCAGGGATGAACGGAAAACTATTCAGGATATGGATTCCGGAAACCATTGAATAAACGGGGCGTACTCCGAAAAGCCAAACGAGTAGGAATTTAAATAGGGAGATTTAATTCATGACAGCTCAAGAACATCTTGTTGGTGGATGGACCCCTTACCACAAACTGACTCCCAAGGATCAGGAAGTCTTCAAAGAAGCACTGGCCGGCTTCGTTGGCGTGAGCTACACGCCCGAAGAGGTTTCCAGCCAAGTCGTTAATGGCACCAACTATCGCTACAAGTCGAAAGCTACGCTTCCGGGTTCGCCAAACGGCTGGCAAGCGATCGTAGAAATCTACGCGCCAACTAATGGCAAGCCGCACATCACTCAGATCCATCGGATCTAAAAAAAGCTCCAATCTTCGGGTCTTCGCAGTCTAAGGCCCGAAGATCGATCTAGCCATCCCGCTACCGCGATCAAGAGTTTCTACAGCACTCCGTTGAGGTCGAAGTGGCTGGTCACTGTTCTGAATGCAACCCGCATTTCTCAATTGACGACACATTGGGCCATCGATGTCATCGCGCATCGGCCAAATGAAGTACGCCCCCGTCGCACGTCGACAAGTTGATGCTACAAACTCAGACCGACGCCAGTAGCGGATCTGTGTGATTTGCATATCAATCAGGTAGAAAAATTGAATTAGCCAGTTGTCCTCTTGGTCAAGAATTATGAACGCAGAAAATCTGACGAGGTGACAGCAATGACTATCCAGGCAGAGACACTCGTACAACTGACCGAAGCGCTTCAAGAGCAAGGAATGAATCTGGTTTCAGATGTTCACTTCACTCGCGCGCCATACCGGCAGAACCACCGCTGGATTTGCATCGTAGAGTAACCATGCTCGTTGCCGGTGGCTCGGACCAAGCCTCCACCGCCGGCTCCCTACCTCGCTACGCCTTTTCCCTTCCGCCCACCCGCGCGATGGGCTGATAGAGAACATCTGCTTTACACCTCCACTCTCAGCAAAGGGCGAGACCCTGATGATTTCACTCACTGCACATATCGCCGGTTTGACGTCTTTTTCTCACACAATTGATCGTCAAAAGCACACCGGCTGCAATGCCTTGTGTACCGCACATGAGCCAGATCAGGCCTATGTGAAAAAGAACCCAGGCACTCAAACCTAAAATCAGTGTTAACAATACCCCAAGTAAAAGTAGTGGCAGGTGATGCACAGAGGGGCTGTCCTCCAGCGAGTCGAAAAAAATGCTCCAGCATGCCCATTGCGAGAACAGCGACAGCAGCAGCCACAACATAATCACCTCCCAACCTGCAAAGGACTGTGGGGTGAACAGGTTGATCGTCGAGGTGATGGTGAACCAAAGAGTGAAGACGAATGTAGTGCTTGAGGGTACGGTATAGGCTGGAAGGGCAATGGCTATCTGAATCAACTTGAGTGTTTGCAATCGAGTCATTCATACGCTCCCTGCATGTTGAATTTCACCGCGCCCTATGGACTCCTCAACGACTATAGATCAGGAGTTTTTCGAGAGGGAGCATTCAGGTCGGTCTCGACAAGCAGAAAAGCGCCAAAAGCAGTCATGCGCTTTAGACTCTATGCGCATTCAAGCTTATCTCGCAGAAACTCAATGAATCTTTGCGTTTTCGCTGGAAGCAAGCGGGTTTCAGTCAGCGCGTAAACCGAAACTGGCGATGCTTGCCATTGCGGCAGCACTTTGCGAAGTTTCCCGTCCGAAGCATCTTGAGCTGCGATCCCCTCGGGCAATAACGCCACGCCAAGATCCAAAGATGCCAAACGCCTCAGCATGCCTACGCTGTTCAGTTCGAATCGCCCTCCGACATCGACATCCACCCTCTCAGAAGAACAAGACAGCGTCCAACGACCTGCACCTTGGCCACGTAAGCGTAGGCACTCATGATTTACCAGTTCCGATGGATGACCAGGCTCACCGGATATCTCCAGATATCGCGGTGAGGCATACAGTCCGCGCCCCAAACTCGCGAGTTTGCGAGCAATCAGATTTGAGTTTGCAGGCTCCCCCATCCGAATCACAACGTCCACAGGATCAGTAATCAGATCGACCTGCCGTGGGCTCAGATCGAACTCAAAATTGATACCGGGATGGATCTGCGAAAACTCCGCAATCAACGGGGCCAGGTAGACGGTGGCGAAGTCTACGGGCAAGGAGGCACGCAGCAGTCCGCTGGGCCGGGCCAGGATTTCGCCCAGTTGTTCATGCGCCAGACGAGCTTCGTCGACGATCCGCTTACAGCGTTCAAAGTACAGCTGGCCCGCTTCGGTTGGCTCGATCTTGCGCGTCGTACGGTGCAACAACCGCAAGCCAATGCCTTTCTCTAGCTCACTGATACGCCGTGACAAGGTCGAGTTGGGTATTCCCAGCGTTTCTGCCGCACGCGTGAAACTGCGCGCCTTTACCACTTCGACAAATAACGCCATGTCGTTAAGAAAGTCCAAATGATTATCCCGCCTATGGATTAGTCATTTCGATTTTACGGTATTTATCCCGAATAAGGATTAACCAATCATAGGCCCATCACTCAAAGAGGCACCGAAATGAAATCTCTTTTTTCCGAAGTCCAGGTGGGCCGCTACACACTATCCAACCGTATGGTCATGGCACCAATGACCCGCTCACGCTCAGATGATGCCGGTGTACCCAGCGAACTGGTTGCAAGCTACTACGCTCAACGCGCCTCTGCGGGATTGATCATCAGCGAAGGCGTATTCCCGGTCGCGACTGGCAAAGGCTATGTCCGCACACCAGGTATCGAAACCAGCCAGCAGGTCGCGGCATGGAAAAAAGTCACCGACGCCGTCCACGCTCGCGGTGGTCGCATCTTCCTGCAACTGATGCATTGCGGACGCGCGTCCCATCCTTCGTTGCTGCCTGATGGCGCACAACCTCAGGCGCCCTCGGCGATCAAAGCCGCCGGTCAGACCTACACCGCTACAGGATTGCAGGATTTTGTAACACCCCACGCCCTGACCATCGCTGAAATTGCCGAGGTTGTTGACGGTTACCGCCAGTCTGCGCGCCGGGCGATTGAAGCAGGTTTCGACGGCGTTGAACTGCACGCAGCCTCGGGCTACCTGCCCGAACAGTTTCTCTCCACCGGAAGCAACCAGCGCGACGACCAGTACGGTGGTTCGGTTGAAAACCGCACTCGCTTCGTACTGGAAGTGCTCGCCGCGATGGTGAGTGAAGTAGGCAGCGACCGTGTCGGTATCAAGATTTCCCCAGAGATGAACTTCAACGACATCGTCGATGCCAATCCGCAGGAAACCTACACCAGTCTGGTCAAGCAGCTTCGTGACCTGAAGCTTGCTTATCTACATGTAGCGCTGTTCGGGGCCAAGTTTGACTACCACGGGGCATTGCGCCCGCTGTTCGACGGCAGTTACTTGATCGGTAGCGGCCAGACCAGAGAAAGCGCCGAGTCGCTGATTAATGAAGGTAAGGCAGACGCCGCAGTATTCGGCAGCACCTTCCTGGCCAACCCCGATCTGCCTGAACGGTTCCGGGTAGGCGCTGAATTGAATACGCCGGACAAGAACACTTTTTACGCCCCAGGCGCAGAAGGCTATATCGATTATCCAACCCTGTCTCAAGAGGCCTGAGGACCGCAATCATGCTACCCATCGCACGTTTACAGCGCATGAACCACGGCAGCCAGTTCCGGGGCGTTCACCCTGCGGGGTGATCAGTACGCGAAACCTATCGATCCGTTCTTGGGCGTAGACCACGCATGGATTAGCGGACCAACTTTTCCAGCGCATCCGCATGCGGGCTTTTCTGCGGTCTCCTACCTGTTCCTGGATTCGGAAACAGGCATCGATAACCGGGACTCGCTAGGCAACCGCAACCTGATCCAACCGAGTGGTTTGCACTGGACGGCGGCGGGTGAAGGCATTGTTCATGAAGAGGTGCCGGCCCAGCCGGGCAAGACCGTTCACATGTTGCAAATCTTCATCAATCTCCCACAGAACAAACAGGCAGATGCGCCATTTGTCTTCAGTGTGGAAGCTCAGGACGTCCCTACGGTTTATCGGGCTGGGGCTAAAATCAGAGTTCCATTAGGCAACTTCGAAGGGCTGGCTTCTCCGTTGCTACTGCCTACGGACGTAAGGCTTCTGGACATCACTCTTGAAGCCTCAAGCGAAGTGCAGATCCCGGTTCCAGAAGGACACGTAGCATTCGTGATTCCTATCGACGGTGAGGTGTATGTGGATGGTCAGCCGTACGATCTGCATGATGCCAGGGCACCGGTCAATCTTCCTCGGCGCGCGGATCGGGTTGTCACCCTGCAAGCAAAGAACGGAAATGCCAAGGCAGTCTTGTTTTCCGGCACTCCGTTGAATCAACCCGTCTTTTGGCAAGGGCCAATCGCCCTTGCTTCGATGGACGCACTGGCCGCAGCAGTCGATGGCTACCGGCGCGGTGAGTTCGGAACACTGCAAGCTCTTTAACCGGGGGAACAGTCCCCATTGCCGTTGTCAGGAAAATCACAATGTCATTCGAAAACTTCAATGCCGATAATGCAGCCTTGCTGCTGATCGACCATCAGGTCGGAACCATGGGCTGGGCTAAATCCATGCCTTTTGAAGAGCTCAAGCGCAACGCCCTGATGCTGGCCAAAGCGGCCCGCATTCTCAAGCTTCCCGTGGTATTGACGTCCAGCATGGAAGAGCATGCCCAAGGCCCGCTGCTGAGCGAACTGGAAGAAATCCTCCCGACCGAGTTCGCCGGACGTATCAAGCGCATGGGTATCGTCAATGCTATGGACGATGAGAACTTCGCCGCAGCCGTGAAGGCGACTGGCCGCAAGAAACTGATTATTGCCGGCGTAACTAACGATGTGTGCACCGTTTATCCAGCACTCTCGCTCGTCCGTGATGGCTACGAAGTGCAAGTTGTTGCTGATGGCGGTGCGTCACCGACAGCCATGGCGGATGACATCGCTTTGCGCCGTATGGACAAAGCGGGAGTGACGCTGACCACCACCAACCAACTGATCGCCGAACTGGCGGGCAGTTGGGCAACACCAGAAGGCGGTGAGTTGGTTCAAGTACTCATGGAGGCATTCGGCGAATAGAGGGCTCCACTCACTGAAACTTCTCATCAGGCACCGGTGCATGCATTTTTTACCGCACGGTTTTGCACGGCCGGTGTCATCAGAAGAAGCAAACAACGGAGGTCGATCATGGCGCTCATTCGCATTGCAGAAGATGACACATTCACACAGATCGTTCGCTTCGATGTCCCCGCGGACAAGCAGCTAGAACTGATCGACGCCATCGCTAGCGAGGTTGAGCGATGGGTACGACACAGATCCGGCTTCATCTCTTCGTCCTTTCACGCGAGTTTCGACGGAAAGCACGTAGTGAACTATGCGCAATGGAAAAGTAAGGCCGACTTTGAGGGTTTTACGCACGACCCTGAAACTGAACACCTTCAAAAGGCGATTAAAGCCGTTTCGTTATCACTTGAACCGAACGCTATCCATTGCCGAGTGGTTCGAAGCATCACACCTGTTTCGTGAGCGAGGAGCGTCAACATGGCTCTCAAAAATGCCGCACTCTCGATGTATTCGCTCTTCAGAACGGCGCTTTAAACTAAAGCTGCCGTTTTACTATCAATGCTCGGGCACGTCATCCCAGGTGCGGTTTGAGCAGGAGCCAAGCCTCAGAAGTGAAGCAATAGCTTTTATCGAGTCGGCATTCAATGACGCCTACCTCGGCAAGACGTTTGAGAACCTCACGAACACTGATAATAGACAGCTCTGTAGTAGACGCTTCTATAAAAGCATGCACATCCTGCACCCCTATCACGCGCTCCTCACGAGTAGCTTGGAGAAGTGCGTTAATCACCTTCAAACGAAAGAGACTGGTGCGCAAACCGTAAACGCGCAGCATCTGACGGATATGGCCATTCATGCTGCAATCGAATTCGAGTGCCATCTGAGGGGGCTTGATCAAAAAAGGACGACAGTTATCAGCTATGAAAAATCCCTGAATGCTCAACATGCAAGTGCTCCCTCTCACAATTGATGAGGGCAGGTATCCGCTCTTGGCTGTACCTGCCCTGCTGTGTCAAAAGTCGACAGTTGCAGATAACTGCAAAGTCCGCGGATAACCGGGAGAGAACGCACCGTAAGAAGCAACTCCCGACCAATACTCGCGATCAAAAATATTCTGCACCGTGGCGCGGAATGTAGTAGGCCGGCCGTCAATTTTGGTGGAGTAACGTGCACCCGTATCGAAGCGGGTCCAAGAGTTCAACTCTTGCGTGTTGGCTTGGTTGACGTACTGGCTGTCGGTGTAGATCGCCCCCCCGGTGAGGGTGAAGCCTTCAAGCCATGGCGTATCCCACTCAGCCCAGAGGTTGGCTTGCACGTCCGGCACGCCGACCGGTTTGTTGCCGCGATTGGCCCTGGTTGCCGAATCGGTCAGTTCGCCGTCGAGCACTGTGACGCCACCCATCAAGCGTGTACCCGGTGCGACTTCACCGAACATGCTCAACTCAACACCCCGGTTACGTTGCTCGGCTTGTACTGAGAAAACATTATCAGCGCCCACTTCACCGCTCGGCTTCTCGATCTGGAAAAGTGCCAGCGAGGTCATGAACGTGCCGTGCTCATATTTGACGCCAATCTCATGCTGCTTCGACTCGTACGGAGCGAAGGTTTCGCCAGCGTTGGCCGCGGTGCCCGGGGCGATGTCGCCCTTGCTCAAGCCTTCAACATAGTTGTAGTAGAGCGAAACATCTTCCCAAGGTTTGATCACCACACCGACCAGCGGGGTCGTGGCGTTGTCCTTGTATTTCGAGCTGACTACACCGCTAGCGTTGTAATTGCGTGACTCGATTTCCTGGCGGCGCACACCGAGGGTCAACTGAAAGCGGTCATCAAACATCGCCAGGGTGTCGGTCAGCGCCACACCGGACAAGTCTGATTCGGAAACCCGCGAAACCTTCGGCGCATTAAGGTATTGCTGCGGCCTGTCGATCGGGTGGTAAATGTTCGACAGGATCGGCGTGCCATTATTGATTCCGCGTGACAGCTCATCCTGATACCGGGTCGCCATTACCGTGGTTGTGTGGGTAATCGGGCCGGTGGCAAACACGCCACGCATACCGACGTCGGCCGTCGAGCGATCAACATTGAATTTGTAGTAACCGGGAATGTTGCTGGTATCGCCGGCATCATTAAGGATTCTTGGAACCTGGTCGGACAGACGCTTGACGTCGGACTTACCACCGCCGGCATGGGCGAATACGGTGACGTTGTCAGTCAGGTCATATTCGCCACCGAGCAACCCGGACTGCTCTTTGGTGTCGGACCAGCCCCAATCCTGCGAGTGGTTTGTGCGGCCGTTCGGTGCGGACGGCACATCGATGCCCGGCGCAATGGTGAACGGCCGCGAAGCGCCCTCCCAACTTTCCTTCTGGCTGATGTAATCGAGGTTCAGGCGCAGACGCTCGCCGCGATAATCCAGAGCGATAGCGCCAATACCGAGATCGCGCTGCTGGTCATCGACAGCAGTATCGCCGCCCTGCAAGTTGCCGTTGAAACGCAAGCCGAACTGGTTTTCCGAACCGAAGCGACGACTCAGGTCCAGATGCCCACCAACCTGCGAGTCCGAGGCATAGGTGCCGGTGAACCGGGTAAGGTCTTCATCCAGTGGTCGCTTGGGCACGATGTTGATCACCCCTCCGACGCCGCTGTTTGGCGAGATGCCGTACATTAGTGCGCCTGGCCCTTTGAGCACTTCGACTCGTTCTGCGTACTCGGTAAACACGCGATAGTTCGGCGCGACGCCGTAGACACCGTCGAACGCCAGCTCACCAAGATTACCTTCACCGATCGGGAAGCCGCGGATGAAAAACGAGTCAACGATACCGCCGGTCTGGCCGGTAGAACGCACCGAAGGATCCCGTTCCAACGCATCGGCGACAGTGACGGTTTGCAAATCGGCGAGGGTCTTGGCGGTGTAACTGGTAACGCTGAACGGCGTGTCCATCACGTCTTTGTTGCCCATCATGCCCAGCCGTGCGCCTCGCGCCACCTGGCCACCGGCGAGGGTTTCCGGCAAGGCAGTTGCGCCGTTGTAACGGGCGTTGATGTTAGTGGTGTCGAGGGTCAGCGCATCCGTGCTGTCGTCAGCCAGTGATACTGGCACAGCGTTCGAGGTTGTATCGGCGACAACTTTTTGCTGTTCCGGGCTTGCAGCCCAGGCGTTGGCGCTTCCTGCGACCAGAACGAAATTCAACATGGCGGTACGCACGGCGAGTGTTAGCACCCGCTCACCGCAAGGACGACTGACAACAGGCATGACGTGAGGATCCTTTTCATCAAGGGAAAATGGTAATCACTCCTATTGCCAGCCGATCTGCGAAAAAGTATCACCCGAAGTAAAGTTTATTTGCCGAAGCTCGATACACCTCAGGCGTAAAGGCGCTCAAGCGGAATCGCGACCACCGGCAGCGCGGGGTTAAACGCGTGACGGGTTGTCTTGTACGGAAAAATCTCGCCGCGGGCGATGGTGTTGAAAATCAGCGCAACCTCGAACGCTTGCCCGGTTTGCCAATGCCGCACACAGACGCGCGAATCGGTGTAATCGAGCTGGATGCACGGCACACGTTTCAAGCCCAGTTGCAACGCTGCGGTGAAGCGGTGATTGCCGTCCATCACGATGCCGCGCGAGCGCTCGACGATGATCGGTTCCAGCCAATGCCCGGCACGGATAATCGACTCGCGAAGCAGCGTCACGTTGGCCGGGTCAACCTGCTCCGATTGCAACACGCTGGAAAGTGGCCGTAGCGCAATCTGATAACCGTGATCCATGGTGGTCTCCTGATTCGTCGGGGATTCAGCAAGCATCAGCGCGAGCAATCGACGCGTATCGGCTGGCCACATCGAGCAGACGCTGGGCATGTTCTATCAGCGGCAGATCGACCATCTCGCCGTCCACTTGCACCGCATAACTGCCTGTCGCGACCGCTCGCATCACCCTGTTGGCCCAAGCCAACTGGCGCGAATCAGGGAGGAATGCACGCTGCACCGTGCTCAGTTGTCCGGGATGAATACACAGCTTGGCGCCGAAGCCCAGCGATCGCGCGTAAAGCGAGTCCTTGGCGACCACCGTCAGATCGCTGATCGCCGGCGTCACGCCATCAATGGGCGCGGGCAAATCCGCCGTGCGCGACGCCAGCACGATGCGGTTGCGGGCGAACAGAAAAGCCTCGGGGATCTGGCTGCAGTTGATGTCCACCGAGAAATCCAGCGAACCGAACGCCAGCCGCGCCAGACCCGGAATGGCCGCGATCGCCTCGACCTGTTGCAAGCCCTTGGCGGTTTCGATGATGGCGACGATCGCCAGTGTCGGTTGCCATTCCAGCAAGCGTTCGACGACCCGGGCCAGAGCCTCGGGGCATTCGGCCTTGGGCAGGAAAATCCCGTCGCAACGCTCGGCGTGGCGCATGTCGCTGAGCCAGCTCAGGTCTTGGGCAAACAGCGCGCTGCTGACGCTGTTCAAGCGGATGTAACGCTCGCAGGCAACGCTCGGCGTTTTCTCCTGCCAGGCGCGGATGGCGTCACGGGCGCCGGCTTTGCTGTCCGGATGAACGGCGTCCTCAAGGTCGAGAATGATCGCGTCCGGCCCGGCTTCGCAGGCTTTGGAAAAGCGCTCGGGACGATTGCCCGGCACGAACAGGTAGCTGATCGCGAGTGGGGCTTTGCGGCTGAGTCGATCGGATTGCATGGCGTTGCTCCTTGGCGTGAACCAGTCGTGGTTTCTGAAAATTTTCAGGCCCCTTCAGCGGCAAATTTGCCGGCTGTTCCGGGGCGTCTCGCAACAGCCCTTAACGCCTTATTGTTCAAGGAATTAACGGACTTTTTTATCTCCGGGCGAACGCGTCCTTGAGCGTGTAAATACACGTTCATTGATTCGCCCTGCGCAGGTCTTTATTCAAAAATATTTGAAAACCTTACTTGATAATCGTTCCTGTTCGCAATATTGTTCACGCCGTCAAGAGGAACTATCCTCGCTTCACAGCAAGTCTTCAGTGTCTCGGGAAGGACCTGCCAGTGATGTCAGTTGAACATCAAGTTTTGGCATTTTCAGGGAATTGACCAGCAACTAATGGCCAATTAATACGTCCGTACAAACCTTAGGGAATGGGATGCTCATGCCATTGTTTTGTGAACCATTTATTACGGCAATCGATGCGAATTCAACATCGAGCTTTGCTTGGCACCCGCCACCTGACTGTTTAAAACCTCGCACCTGACGAGTAAAAAGACGACATAAATCGATAACGCTCAGTTATCGTAATATCAATGGCGAGGCTATTTTCAGCGCCAAGGGTTAACTATGCCTACAACAAATACACCGACTGTTGAGCAGCAAAGAAAAGTTCATAATCCGGAGGTATTAACGCCTCTGATCGATCCGATTATTTCCACGCTTATCAACAACTTTCCGAATACACTTGGCGATTTGGTCGAGCAGTACGGGTCACCGTTGAACATGGTTTGGCCCCATGCATTTGAATTAAACGCGCAAGCACTGCTGACGGTATTGAAGCAGTACAAAGTGGCCCACGCGATCTTCTACGGCGCCAAGGCCAACAAGTCGCAGAGTATGCTCAGCGCTGCGGCAGATGCGGAAATCGGTGTAGATGTGTCGAGCATCCATGAATTGCAGGCCGCCCTGCGAGCCGGTGTACCTGGGGCAAAAATCTGTGCCACGGGACCGGCCAAAACCGTGGTATTTCACCAGGCATTAATCAGCGCCTGCGCACTGATTTGCGTGGACTCACGGGAGGAGTTCGGGCACCTGACAGGCGTACTTGCGGCACAGGCAGTGCCGATCAAAGCCAGGATTTTACTGCGTTACAGACCCAAAGACAGTGCAAAAAGCCGCTTCGGCATGGGCGCGCAGGACTTGCTCGACTGCCTGCAACGACTGACGAAACAACGTGAGTATTTTGACTTCGAAGGATTTCATTTCCATCTTGGTGGCTATGGCTTCGAACCCCGGGTGCAAGCTTTTCGCGAGGTCACCGGGTTCGTCGAAGCGGCCAGGGAAATGGGCTTGAATCCGCAGATGATTGATATTGGTGGCGGCCTGCCGATTCGTTATGTCGAGCCCGAGGCCTATGCCCGATTTCTGCAAAATGACAACAACCCCCGCCATTATTACCATAACAGGGTTCCCGCAACTTATTACCCTTACGGCAGCGAATTGACCGCGCCACAATGGTTGGGCTTATTGCTCGACGCGGAACATTCATCGGGCGTGTCAATTGCCACTTACCTGAACCGGCACAATATAACTTTGGCACTAGAACCGGGACGAAGCCTGGTGGATCAGGCAGCGATTTCAATATTCCGCATCACACGCACAAAGAAGCTGACCGATAATAAAACCGTCATCTTTGTTGAAGGCAGTAGTTTCAGCGCCTGTGAAACCTGGTTCGCTTCTGAATATCTGGTTAATCCCATACTGATCAGCACGCAGCAAACCCCATCTGCGCCAACCCAAGCGTACATTGCCGGTCATAGCTGTCTTGATGACGACGTCCTCAGCTATCGCTTGATCAATTTTGCAAACGAACCACGCAGCGGCGACTTATTGATTTACGTCAATACAGCCGGTTATCAGATGGACTTGCTGGAAAACGAGTTTCATCGCCATCCCCTGCCCCGGCGGTTGACGGCGACCTGTTGTACGGAAGGTAACTATGCGTTTTCACCTGACTACTAAAGGGAACAATTGCAATGATATTGAATAAAGTCTCGGACCTTATTGGTAATACGCCGATGTTGGGTATTGATGTTCCGGATACCAACGCGCGATTGTTGTTGAAGATTGAAAAGAACAATCCCGGTGGCAGTATCAAAGATCGCATGGCGCGCAATATGGTGCTGGCCGCACTCAAGTCCGGTCGCCTGAAACCCGGTGGGGTGGTGGTCGAGTCTTCCTCCGGCAATACCGGGATTGGCCTGGCCATGGCCGCCGTCGAATTTGGCCTGCATTTTATTGCCGTGGTCGATCACCACGCCGCGCAAGACAAAATCGCCGTAATGAAAGCCCTCGGTGCCGACATTCGTTTTGTCAAAGGCACTTATCGCGAAGATGAAGTCGCAGTGGTCGAGCGCCAGCAAATGGCCGCCGAACTGGCGAACGAGATTCCCGGCGCGGTGTTCATGAACCAGTCCGACAACGCCGCCAATGCGGGCGGCTACAGTGATTTCGTGCGCGAAACCATTGCGCAGGCTGAAGGTGTGGTTGGCGCTTACGTGGGCTGCGTCGGCACCGGCGGTTCGATGACCGGTATTGCGCGCGGCTTGAAAGTGCACAACCCGGACACCGTCACCGTCGCGGTGGAACCCGCCGGCTCGATTGTCTTCGGTCACCCTGGCTATCCCTACTATCAATCCGGCACCGGCACACCGGCCGGCGACACCGTGGGTCTGGTGCTCGACTACAGCTGCATCGATCTGGGCGTGCAAGTCACCGACTCGCAGGCGTTCGAAACCGCGCGCTACATCGCGCGCAACTTCGCCTTGCTGGTCGGTGGCTCGACCGGAGGTGCGATTTTCAAGGCTCTGGAGTTGATCCATAAAGGCGTGCTGACCGGCAACGTCGTGGTGCCGATCGCCGACGGAGGCGAGAAATACCTGCACACCGTGTTCGACGACAAATGGCTGCAAGAGCGCGACCTGATCGACCCTGGCATTGCCCCGCAACTGGATGCCTGGCTGGGCAAGACCCAATGGCTGGACTCCCTTTCCGCGCCGCTGCAACTGAGCGTCGCATGACCCACCCTTCACACAGGAACGCCTCTCGATGAATCTGTTGAAAGTCGCCATTTGTGGTGGCGGCAGGACTGGCCATCTCAACGCCATCCTGTTCAAGCAACTGCCCGATGTTCAGGTTTCGATGCACACCCACAATCAGGAAGTCATCGAACAGTACGCCCGCCAGACGCCAATGCAGGCGTTGCTGCCCGATGGTTCAACCCTCAGCGCCCGACTGGATCGAGTCACCAACGACGCCAAGGCAGCGGTTGAAGATGCCGACATCGTCATCATCACCGTGCCGGCCCATGCGCGCCCGCAAACCCTGAAAGACATCGCGCCGCACCTGACCACCAACAAACCGGTGTTTATCGGCGCCATTCCCGGCTTCTGTGGTTTCGATTGGCTGGCCGAAGCCACCCTGCCCGACCGGCCGAATGTGGTGATCTGGGGCATGAAGGACGTACCGCACACCGCGTTTGAATTGACCCCGGGACGTTCGATCAAAATGGGTGGCGGCAAAAGCCAGTTGTACGTGGCGACCCATGCCCGGGAACCGCAAACCGCGCGCCGCCAGCTGGAGAAAATACTCACTCGCCTGTACGGCCCATGCGTGACGATGCTCGAGCATTTCCTGGAAATCACGCTGACGCCGGGCAACCCGATCATGCACAGCTCGGTGATCTACGGCCTGATCGGCCCCTACGGCCAGTGGCACCGCAAGATCTTCCCGCAACGCATGTGCTGGTGGACCGAATGCCCGGAGCTCGGTGCCTATTTCCTCGAACGTATGGATCAGGAAAGCCAGGAGCTGTGCGCGGTGATCAGCCAGCGTCTGGGTATCGACCTGTCTTCGGTTAAATCCCTGAAGCAGGAAATCGTCGAGGCCTACGGTGAACAGATCCGCGACCAGAGCAGCATGCTCTCGATCCTGCGCACCAATCAGGCCTACAACGACATCCTCGCGCCGATGGTGCCCGCCGCCGACAACCGCGCCGGTTACGTGATCGAGCGCGAGAGTCGCGCCTTCAATGAAGACGTCGCCTACGGTCTGGTGCTGCTGGTGGAAATGGCCAAACGCTTCGACCTCAAAGTGCCCTACATCGAGGAAGTCCTGCAGTGGAGCGTGGCCTACATGGACGGCCTGCGCGACTCGGCACTCGACTACTTCCCGCGCCGATGGCCGCACACGACAAGCGCCGCCGCTTGATCTCTCTATTCAATTTTCGACGAGCAGACCGCTGATATGGATGACTTCAAGACACTGATCGCCTACTCCCGCAAAAACGCCATGCGCCGTCTGGTGCGCTGCCTGTTTGCGGAAAACATCCTCGACCGGGCGGCCTTGAGCTTTTCCGTGGAGGGCAACCAGGCCACGTATCCGCTCAAGGGTGGTCGCGCGCACCTGGCCTTTTCCGACATCGCCAAAGGCCCGGCCGACACTGTGGTCAATGACGGTGACGTGTTGTTGGTCACCGATGAAGGCGTGCGCCAGCTCATCACCAGCCATCAGGACATGCTCGATGTGCTGCGTGACAGCTTCGACTTCGTGCCGACCGACGAAGGTATCGCCGGACTCAAGGCCGACATGGAAAACAGCCTGAGCAACGACGCCCACGCGCGTCAGCATCGCCAGCAGTGGAACGTTCGACTGGCACAGGCCACCCGGGAGGCCGGGCTCGACAGTTTCACCAACTACCTGCGCCAGCACGCCAGAACCAAGGACGCTGCCATTCTTCTCGACCAGTGGGGTTCACTGGAAGGTCACCCGTATTACCCGACCTGGAAAGCCCGCCCCGGCCTGACCGATGAAGAAGTCGAGCAACTCTCACCCGAGTTCAACGCACAGGTGCCGCTGCGCATCGCCGCACTGCGCGCCGACAATGCGAAAAGCGAAAGCATGCCGCACGTGATCGATTACCGTGCCTGGTTCGCCGAGAGTTTCCCGACGCAATGGGAGCAATGGAAAGCCGCATTGAACAACAAGGGACTGGACGAAAACCAGTGGCTGCCGTTGCCAATCCACGGTTGGCATTTGCAGGCCTACGTACTGGAAACCTTTGCGCAGGAAATCGCCGACGGCATTCTGATCACCGACGGCCCGGACCTGCCCAGCCTGCCGACCATGTCGTACCGCACGATGATGCCGGTGCTGGATGACTGCGCACCGCTGATCAAACTGCCCATCGCGGTGTGGATGACCAGTGAACTGCGCAGCCTGCAGGCAAAATCGATTCACATGGGGCCGCGCATCAGCACGGTGATCAGCCAGATTCTGCAAGTGGAAAACGGCTTCGATCAGCGCCTGGAAATCTTCCCGGAAGAAATCGGCGTGCGTTACAAAAACGCAGTCACGCAGGACGATCATCCGGGCCGGCATTTGTCCGTGGTCTATCGCAGCAGTGCGCCAGCGTTCGAACGCAGTGATGATTGCCTGCCGATTACCGTGGCGTCGTTGTTCACCCGTTTGCCCGGCAGTGGTCGCCCGCTGTTCACCGAACTGATCGAGCACGATGGCGTACGTGCCACTGCCGCGCAGGTCGAGAGCTGGTTCCGCGAGTACGCCAAAGTGGTCACGCACCCGGTGGTGGCGATCTACTTGATGTACGGCATCGGCCTCGAAGCACACCAGCAAAACACCATGGTGCTGTTCTCGCCCGACGGCAAGGCGCGGAGCCTGCTGATTCGCGATTTCGGCGATGGCCGCACGTATGCGCCGCTCCTCGAAGGCCGTGGCTACAGCCTGCAACCGCACGTGCAACCGGGTATTCTGCCGACGGTATTTTCGGATGATATCGAGCCGGTGCGCATGTTTGTGCTCGACGCGGCGTTCCTCACGCACTTGCACGAAATCGCCCTGTGGCTGACGAAAGAATACGGCTTCAACAACACGCGACTGTGGCAGGTGTTGCGCGAGGAAACCGACCTCGCGTTCGAAGCAGTGCGCGACCGAGTCGCGACAGACGTATGGGAAGTCGAGCACAAGGCGTTCGTTGAAGATCCATGGCCGACCCGCTCGTTGTTGCGCATGCACATGATGCAGTACAGCAACTATCGTTTGCAGCACACCCTGACCAACCCGCTCGCTAGCGTTTAACCGAGGCTGACTCATGTCCCATGCAGGTGCCATCAAGGATTCGAGAGTAAGAATCCTGATTTATCTTCTATTTGCGATCCAGTTAGTCTCGATGGGCGCGATGGAAATGAGCGGGCCGTTCTGGCCTGTCCACCTGCGTGGGCTGACGACTTCGGAGTCGCTGTTCAGCTTTGCCAGCATCGCCGTGTACGTCGGGCCGATGCTCGGCATAATTCTCACCAGTGCATTCTGGGGCCGTATCGGTGATCGCTACGGCCACAAGTTGATGATGATCCGTGCCCTCGCCGGTTTGTCGTTGACCCAGCTTGGACTGGCCCTCTTCAGTGACATCTGGGTCATTCTGATCCTGCGGTTTCTGCAAGGCGCATTTGCCGGCTACATCGCCCCGGCGCAGGCCTACGGTGTCAGCATTGAAGCGCCGTCGCGGCGCGCACGGCTGTTCGCCATCCTGCAGATTTCTACCAATGTCGGCTCATTGCTCGGCGCAGTGGTCGGCGGCTTGATCCTCGATTACGCGACGTTCTTCTGGATCAACATCATTGCCTCGGCGCTGTGTGCGGTGTGCACCGTGATCGCCGCCGTGACCTTGCCGGACGTGCCGCCGGTGAAGAAAACCGTGGTCGCGGACAAGGCTGCACCGGCGCGTTCCGCCAGCCTCTGGCAAGGTTCGCCGTTACTGTCGCTGCTCGGCGTGATGGGCATTCTGCTGCTGGCGAGAATGCTGCCGCAGACATCGTTTTCGCTGTATGTCAGTTCGGTGTTCGACGTCAGCAATTCAGTGGTCGGGCTGTGCTACGGCTTGCTCGCCCTGGGCTTCATTTTGTCGGCCACGGCCTGGTCGCGCTATTTCGAACACCGTGGCCAACAGGACACCTTGCAGCGCATGACTTACGTCGTGCTCGGTTGCATCGTCCTCACTGCGGTGGCCGGCGTCACCCATGACCCGGTGGTGTTTGTCATCGCCTATTTCATTTGGGGCGTGTTGCTCGGCGCCACCACACCGGTGCTTATGGCGCTGATTTCGAAAACCGCCGACAGTTCGCAGCAAGGCCATGTGCTGGGAATAGCCCAAGGCACTGCACAGTTCGCTTCGATTGCAGGGATTTCCGCCGGCGGCTTGCTCAGTCAGGTCTACGGTTTGCAGTACACCTATCTGTTTGTCTGTCTGGCGTATGTCCTCGCACTGATTCCGATTGTCGCGCTGCGCTACCGGTCTGCGGTAATGCAACCGAGCCCTGCCCCGGAAGGGGACTGATCAAGGAGCCTGCTTTTGAATATCGAACAACTGCGCGCAGACACCCCTGCCGTCGCGCAACTGATTCACTTCAACAACGCTGGCGCCGCGCTGATGCCCGCGCCGGTGATCGAGACGATGACCCGGCACATTCAGCTTGAAGCGAATCTGGGCGGCTATGAAGCGGCCGGACAGCAGTCGGCCGAAGTGGAGAACGTCTATAGCGCCATCGGCCGGTTGATCAACGCCGAGCCTGATGAAATCGCCGTGATCGAGAATGCAACCCGCGCCTGGGACATGGCCTTCTATTCATTGCCGCTGCAACCCGGCGATGTGGTGCTGACCTCAACCACCGAGTACGCTGGCAACTACATTCCTTACCTGCAAATGAAGCAGCGGCGTGGCATCGAGATTCGGCTCATCCCCAATGACGAACACGGGCAGATCTCGTTAACAGCGCTTAAAACGTTGCTCGACGATGAACGGGTCGCGCTGATCTCGTTGCCGGTGATCGCGACCAATGGCGGCCCGGTGCAGCCCGTCGAACAGATTGGCGCCCTCGCCCGTGCGGCCGGCGTGCTGTTTTTGCTCGACGCTTGTCAGGGTGTTGGGCAGATGCCGATCGATGTGGACAAAATCGGCTGCCACATGCTCGCCGCCACCAGCCGCAAATATTTGCGAGGGCCGCGCGGGATGGGATTTTTGTATGTCGAAAGGTCTCTGTGTCAGAACCTCGAGCCGGCTTTTCTTGACCTGCATGCCGCTTCGCTACAGAACGCCGAGACGTTCACGATCCGCGCCGATGCCCGGCGTTTCGAAAACTGGGAATGCAACGTGGCGGCCAAACTCGGCCTCGGTGCTGCAGTGGAATACGCGCTGATGCAAGGCGTCGAAGCGATGTGGCAACGCATCCAGCGATTAGCCGACTACCTGCGCCAGCAACTGGCAGAGATCCCCGGTGTCACGCCGCGAGACCTGGGCGCGGTGAAGTCCGGCATTGTAACTTTCAGCCACTGCAACAGCACTGCCGCGCAGGTTCAACAGTGGCTGGCTGGCCAAGAAAAGCGCATCAACGTCACCTCTTCAACGTTTCGCTCGACCCTGCTCGACATGCAACACCGGGACTTGCTGGAGGTCAGCCGTGCTTCGCTACACGCGTATAACACCGAGGCAGAAATCGAAACGATGATTGCCGCGTTACGCGCTTTGCCGAACCCCTGAACCGAACACCAATCGGCTCTTGCGTCGCAGACGGTTTGTAAACTAGCATTGGGAATACTTCTCAATTGCATGAAAACCTGCAGCCATGAGCGAAACCCTTCCCGCGAATAACGAACACCTGCGCGCGATCGAAGCCCTGTACAGCGGCCATCACGGCTGGCTGTACGCGACGCTGAGAAAAAAACTGGGTAACGCCATGGATGCGGCAGATCTGGCGCAGGACACCTTCACCCGCATCCTCGCTTCGCAAGTCACCGTCATTGAGCAGCCGCGCGCCTATCTGAGCTGCGTGGCCAAAGGCATTCTGGTCAACTGGTATCAGCGCAAGGCACTGGAACGCGCTTATCTGGACGCCCTCGCCCATGTGCCGGCGCCGGAAGTGCCTTCGCCGGAATTGCGCTTCATGGTGCTGGAAACCCTGCACGAAATTGACGCGATGCTCGACGCCCTGCCGCCGCTGGTCAAGCGTGCTTTTCTGCTGTCGCAAATCAGCGGCCTGAAATACGACGACATCGCCGAACAGTTGGGCGTGTCCCTGATCACCGTCAAACGCTACATGAAGCAAGCCTTCGTGCAGTGCCTGTTGCTGGTGGAGTGAATGCTCACTCGCCGTCATGAACCGCACCTCGATCACCAGGCCCTCGAAGAAGCGGCCGACTGGTTGATCCGCATGAGTGAAGGCGAACTCAGCGACTCCGAACGCAGCGAGTGGGAGTGCTGGAAAGTCAGTACACCCGAGCGGGGTCGTGCATGGGCCCGTGCGCAGTTATTACAGAGTAAACTCGGCGGCCTGCCACCGTCGTTGGCGATGTCGGCACTCGATCGCCCGAGCAGCCCGGAACGGCGCGCTGCATTGGGCAAACTGGCGATGATTCTGGCGATCCTGCCCGCCGGCTGGGGCAGCTGGAAGCTGGCCGAAACCCAGCAATTGTTGGCAGACTATCGCACAGCAGTTGGCCAGCAACGCGAGCTGACCCTGGCCGACGGTTCGAAAATCACCCTGAACACCAACACCGCCATCGACGTACTGTTCGACGCCAATCAACGCCTTATCCACCTGCGCGAAGGCGAAATACTGGTTCAGACAGCCCCAGACATCGTCCCGTCGGCGCGGCCGTTTCTGGTCAGTACCCGCCAGGGCCGCATGCAGGCGCTAGGCACGCGCTTTACCGTTCGAGAGCTGCAACCGCGCACCCACCTTGCCGTGCTGGAAGGCGCGGTCAAAGTCGAACTCGCGGACAATCGCCAGGGAACCCCGCTGATCGTCAACGCCGGTCAACGTACCGATTTCTCTTCCTACACCTTTGGGCAGCTCAGCGTTGCCGACCGCTATATCGGCGCATGGACCCAAGGCATGCTGATGGCCGACAGGATGCGCCTGGCCGATTTCGTCGAAGAGCTGACGCGGTATCGCCGTGGCTTCGTGCGCCTCGATCCGACAATCGCCGATCTACGCATTTCCGGCGCCTACCCGATCAGCGACAGCCAGCGCACCCTGAACATGCTGGCGCAGACTTACCCGATCCTCGTCAGCGGCCACTTGAATGGCTACTGGGTCATGCTCTCCCCGGCCTGAGGGAAAAAATATTTGCCGCATCGGTGATACTTTTTCTGATCTCGACTGGCTAGTGGGGAGAAGCACCTTTCCGTCCTGTTTATAGGTCCATCCATTCATGCTTGCTGCACGCCTCCTGCGCCCGGATCGTCAGTTCAAACCAGTTATTCGCAGTGCGTTGCTAAGCCTTGTCCTGATCGGTGCCATTTGCCCGTTTGCATTGGCCGCCGTGCCGAAGCAACTGGACTCTGTCGCGATCCAGGCCTACAACATTCCCGCCGGACCGCTGGGCGCGACTTTGTCGAGCTTTGCCGTGGACGTTGGTATCGCGCTGTCGTTTGAGCCATCGCTGACTGATGGCCTGCGCAATCCTGCGCTGATCGGTCAGTTCTCGACCCAGGAAGCGGTCGATCGATTGCTCGAGGGCAGTGGCCTGGACATGATGCTGCGCAGCGACGGCAGCTACACACTGGTGTCGCGTCGGCTGACACTGGATGAAACAGCGGTGATCGGCAATGACAAGCGCCCCGATGCCTTGCCGCAGGTGTATGCCGGTGGCCAGGTAGCCAGCGGCGGGCGCCTTGGACTGCTCGGCAATACGGACGTGATGGACGCGCCGTTCAGCGTCAGCACCTACACCTCGGCGCTGATCAAGGATCAACAGGCGGTTACCGTCGGCGATGTACTGGAGCGCGATTCATCAGTGCGCTCCACCGGCCAGACCGGAGGAATTGTTGATTCGTTCTTTATTCGAGGCTTTCCCGTCGGCGAAGGCAACCTCGGTGAACTGGCCTTCGATGGCGTATATGGTGTAGCACCCAATTACCGCGTATTTACTGAATACGCCGAGCGCATCGAGTTGGTCAAAGGCCCTGGCGCCCTGCTCTATGGCATGTCGCCCAATAACGCGGTCGGGGGTGTGATCAACGTTGTACCCAAGCGCTCCCTTGAGGAAGACCTGACACGTTTCACCGCCAGTTACGCCATGGATTCACAGCTCGGCGGGCACCTCGACGTCAGTCGACGTTTCGGCGAAGAACGCCGCTTCGGCCTGCGCATCAATGGCAGCACGCAACTGGGCGACACAGTGGTCGACGATCAATCGCGACACGTCGATATCGGCGCGATTTCCCTCGATTATCAGGGCGAGCGCCTGCGTACAACGTTCGACTGGCTCAGCCAAAAGGAGAGCTTCGACGCCGCCTCACGGCCGTTTCTCATTGCTCCGGGCGTCGATATTCCTTCCGCCGCCAACGGCCGCAGCAACGTCAGTCAGGATTGGGGCTGGTCGAAAACCCGTGACAAGTCGGCGCTGCTCAGCGGCGAATATGACCTCAGCGATGCGCTGACGGTGTTCGCCCACGCCGGTGGCGGCAAATCCGATGTCGCACGGATGTCCGATCAGACGCCGACCATCATTAACTCGGCCGGTGATACCTCTTCGATCCCCGGCTATTACAAATTCGAAGTCGAGCGTTACATCGTCGACACCGGTGCGCGACTACGCTTCGATACCGGACCGATCACGCACCGCGCCACCGTGCAGGTCAGTCGCTATCGCGATGTGTTGTCACGCGGGATCATCTCCGGCGCGCCGATCCTGTCGAATATCTATCACCCGGTGGACCGCCCGGAACCGTATATTCCCAAGCCGGATACGCCGAAAGTGTCGGAAAGCGAACTGACGGGTGTGGCGCTCGCTGACACCTTGTCGATCCTGGATGATCGCGCGCAACTGACCCTCGGCTTGCGCAAACAGAACATCAAGTCCGACAACTACAACGCCTCCGGCGTGGTAACCACTTCCTACGACGATGGCCGGACGACTCCCTTGTTCGGCGCCGTGATCAAACCCTGGGATCACGTTTCGTTTTACTACAACTATCTCGAAGGCTTGAGCAAGGGCGACATCGCGCCCTCCACCGCGTCCAACGCCGGCGAGATCTTTGCCCCGTACATTTCCCGCCAGCACGAACTTGGGGTAAAGGCCGACTACGGCACGTTCACCTCCACCCTCGCGCTGTTTCAAATCAGCAAACCCAGCGGCGAACTGGCCGCCGGAGTTTTCTCGGTGCAGGGCGAACAACGCAACCGTGGCCTGGAGTTGAACATGTTCGGCGAAGTTACACCGGGCACTCGCCTGCTTGGCGGCGTGACCTTGCTCAATGCCGAACTGACCAAATCCGGGGTGGCCGCCAACCGTGGCAACAAGCCGGTCGGCGTGCCGGAAGTTCAGGCCAACCTCTGGGCCGAATGGGACACGCCATGGCTCGAAGGCCTGACGCTGACCGGCGGCGCCATCCACACCGGCAGCCAATACGTGAACCAGGCCAACACGCAAAAACTCGATGACTGGACGCGCTTCGATGTGGGCGCGCGCTACACCACTCGCATTGATGATCGACCGACCACGTTTCGCGCCACGGTGCAGAACGTGTTCGACCACGAGTACTGGTCGGGTGTCGCCTCTTATGGGGCGTTCTCACAAGGCTCACCGCGCACTTTATTACTGTCGGCAACTGTCGATTTCTGAAACGTTCAGGCAGGTGGCGGTGTGAGCCGTTGGCCAATCTGACTTTGCAAAGGCTTTGACCATGGTGATTGTTGATCGACGCAGCCGCGCTGTTGCTGCACTGTTACTGGCAGGAGTGCTGAGCCTGTTGGCGCTGACGCCGCGCGCTGCCCACGCCAGCGAAACCGCTGCGGCACGCACTGAAGTGACCGACCTGCTCGGGCGCAAGGTGAAGGTGCATCTGCCAGTCAGACGCGTCATCCTCGGTGAAGGCCGGCAGTTGTATCTGGTCGCCGCGCTGGACACACAGAACCCGATCGAGCGCATCGTCGGCTGGCGCAAGGACCTGATTCAGTCGGACCCGGACACTTACAACGCCTACCTGCGCAAATTCCCCGGCATCGCCAAAATCCCCACTTTCGGCGGCTTTGAAGACGGCACCTTTGATATCGAACAAGCGATCTCGCAACGCCCGGACGTGATCATCCTGAACATCGAAGCGCAGCACGCCACCGAAGATGCGCGCTACATCGAAAAGCTCGACGCCCTTGGCATTCCGGTGGTGTACGTCGACTTTCGCAACAACCCGATGCAGAACACCGAACCGACCATGCGCCTGTTCGGCAAACTGTTCGGTAAAGAGCAGCGCGCCGAGGCGTTCATTGATTTTCGCAACCAGCAGATTCACCGCGTCACCGACGTCATCGAGAAACAGCATCCACCACGGCCGAGCGTGTTCATCGAGCGCATCGGCGGCTACACCGACGATTGCTGCCTGAGTTTCGGCAACGAAAACTTCGGCCTGTTTGTCGATATGGCCGGCGGCAACAACATTGCCCGGCGGATCATTCCGACCACGTTCGGCCAGTTGAACCCCGAGCAAGTCATCGTCGCCAATCCGGCGCACGTCGTCGTCACCACAGCGAACTGGGAAGCCTTTGCTCCCGGCGGCCATTGGGTCGGCGTCGGCCCGGGTGCCGACATGGCCCAGGCGCGAAAAAAACTCGCGTGGTACACCCAGCGTCCGGCCTACGCCGGGATCAAGGCGCAGGACAATCAAGCCTTTCACGCCATCTGGCATCAGTTCTACAACAGCCCTTATCAGTTCGTGGCCATCCAGCAATTGGCCAAATGGTTCCACCCGGAGCTGTTCGCCGACCTCGACCCAGATGCATCATTTCGCGAACTGCACGAGCGCTTTCTACCCGTGCCGTATGAGTCGGGCTACTTTGTCAGCCTGCGCAACCTTGAGGCGAAACCATGAGTTCGTTGACCGACGCCGTCGAGGTGCAGCGCGAAACCTATCGGCGACTCGTCCTGCGTAAACGCATGATCCTCGCCGGGCTGGTGGTTCTTTTGCTGTGCAGTGTGCTCCTCGATCTGGCACTGGGCCCGGCGAGTTACAGCTTCAGCGAAGTGCTTGGCGCGCTGTTTTCGCCGGACAGCGCTTCGCCACAAGTGCGCGTGGTGATGTGGGACATTCGTCTGCCGGTGGCGCTGATGGCGGTGGCGGTCGGCGCGGCGCTGTCGCTGGCCGGCGCGCAGATGCAGACCATCCTCAACAACCCGCTGGCCAGCCCGTTTACCTTGGGTATTTCCGCAGCCGCCAGTTTCGGCGCGGCATTGGGTCTGGCGTTCGGTGTTGCGCTGTTCCCGCTGGCGGCGCAATTCATGGTGCCGCTCAACGCGTTCATCATGGCCATGCTTTCGGCGCTGCTGATCCACTTTCTGAGCATGCGTCGTGGCGTCACCGCCGAAACCATTGTGTTGCTCGGCATCGCGCTGGTGTTCACCTTCAATGCGCTGTTGGCGCTGGTGCAGTTCTTTGCCACTGAACAAGCCGTCGCCGCCGTGGTGTTCTGGACCATGGGCAGTCTGACCAAAGCCACCTGGCCGAAACTCGGAGTGATCTGCCTGGTGATTCTGATCACCCTGCCGATCTTTGCCAACCGCGCGTGGGCCTTGACCGCCCTTCGACTGGGTGACGACAAGGCCGCCAGTTTCGGCATCAACGTGCGCAGCCTGCGCTTTCAAACGTTGATCATGGTCAGCCTGCTCGCCTCGTTTCCCGTGGCCTTCGTCGGCACCATCGGCTTCATTGGTCTGGTGGGCCCGCACATCGCGCGCATGCTGATCGGTGAGGATCAGCGTTTCTTTCTTCCAGCCTCCTTGCTGACCGGCTCGTTGATTCTCTCGGCCAGTTCCGTGGTCAGCAAAACTCTGATCCCCGGAGCGATCTTCCCTATAGGCGTGGTTACCTCACTGATCGGCGTGCCGTTCTTCATTTCACTTATTCTCGGCGGGAAGAAAAACTCATGGTGAAGCTGCAACTGGAGAATCTGGGCGCCCGCTACGGTCAGCGCGAGATCATTCGTGGCGTCTCGACGGCGACGTTTACTGGCGGTCAGGTAGTTGCCGTAATCGGGCCCAACGCGGCCGGTAAATCAACGTTGTTCAAGCGCATGGCCGGGCTGATCGACGGGCCTGGGCAAATCATTTTGCAAGAGTCGAAAAAAGGCCCGACAGGTACCAGTTACATGCCTCAAGGTCTGAACGCCAGTGCGCGATTGACGGTGTACGAATCCGTGCTTCTGGCGCGCAAGCAACTGACGCCGGGATGGGTGGTCCACGATGAAGAGCTGAACCTGGTCGACGAGATTCTCGCCGCACTGAGCATCACGGCACTGTCGTTTCGCAATCTCGGTGAACTCAGCGGAGGTCAACAACAGTTGGTGTCCATCGCGCAGACGCTTGTGCGCGAACCGGAAATTTTGCTGATGGACGAGCCGACCAGCGCCCTCGACATGCATCGGCAGGTGCAGGTGCTGAACTTTATGCGCAATATTGCGCGCGAACGTGAGGTAATTGTGTTTATCGCAATCCACGATCTGAACCAAGCACTCCGCTTCGCAGATCAGGTCTTGGTTATTGCGAATGGCACCGTACACGGTAGTGGCCCATGCAACGATGTGATCACCGAACAGATGCTTCGCGAGGTCTATAGGGTTCAGGCACGCATCGAACATTGTAGTTTGGGACTGCGACATATTCTTATCGACGGTGTCAATTGACGATCAATCGGCACAGTTCTGCCTATCCACAACCTTGTACGGGATTAAGCTTGACCGTCGACCGTAACAGGTCCATGAGTTCGAATCCCATCGCCTCCGCCATCTTATGTACGACAAAGCCCTGGTTATTCAGGGCTTTGTCGTTTCTGGCGTTCTAAAAAGCATTCGCCAACTGCATGGGTCCAGGCGCTGGTTCCTCCACTTCAGCTGATGACTGACACGCAGCTCAAGGCCGCGAAAGCGTTTTCAGCCGCTCAACCAAAGCCGCTTCAAAGATGACGTAAAGCCTTTCAGCATCGCCGGCACGTAAAACCCCGCTGGTTTCCAGCCCAAGCACGAAGCCATCCGCACGAGCCCCCGCCTTCACTGCGATGATCATCGAGTCTGCCCGGACAATCTGCGCCAGAAGCCGATCAGCTTCACGCTGCATCTTTTCGTTCAACACTACGCCTTCCACTTCCTCACCCTGCATTCAATGCGAGATCCAACAAATTGTATGATCAAGGCTACGCCGCCGATAACGGCGCCTCAAGCCGCAAACCAATGATCCTTCGCTATCGCAGCCATCAGGAACCTTTCAGGTGAACGAATTCCTTTTGTTTGATATCAAAACGGGCAGTTTCAAAAGCGTTTAGCCGTCGCCAGCTCGATCAATCATTACCGGAGAACAATGCATGCCTCTCAGTGAGACCATTCACAGAGCGTTGCTAAGCGCAGAGGAACGTTCCTCTATCGCTGAAATTGAAGCTACAACCAATATTCTGCAGCTCGTCACACGCATGACCGGAACGCGCTTCGCGGCGATCGCAAAATTCACTGACACGGAATGGATCGTCTGTTCCGCCTACGATCCGATCGAGCTTGGGATCAACACCGGCGACACCCTGGAACTGGAGACCACGCTGTGCAGCGAGTTTCGCAGAGACCCTCAGGTGCTTTTCGTGCCACAGATAAGTTGCGACGGCAGGTTTTCGACACGTCCTGTGGTGAAGCAATATCTGATTGAAAGCTACGCAGGCGCGCCCATTTTCCTTCCCGACGGACAACTTTGGGGCGCGCTGTGTGCATTGGACTCCAGGGCGGTCATTTTCGACGACCCGGATCTGGCAGACACGTTAGGCCTGTTCGCGAGATTGATCGGCTGCATCTTCTACTCGAATCTGTCGGAGGCCGGCAGCGGCTACAGCAAGAACGGCTAAGGTGTTAGCGAATAACTAAAAATAGCCCTGAATGTTCAGGGCTGTTGCATTTGTCGCGTGTGTAAACAGACAAGATGCCGATACCGTGCAGGGACACCGAGTCACGGCAGCAGCACTTACTCCAAGGAAGGCAGGAATCTGAACAATGTTGGAACACATCTGGCGCAGCATCCATTCACCGGGCTACTTCCCCAACGTCATGGAATGGATGGTCGATATTCTCCTCAACCCATTTATGGTAGTCATGTGCCTGATGGTTGGAGCACTCGCCGGTAGATGGTGGAGAGCCATCCCCTACGGCGGCATCACTTGTTATGTAGTGTTCTTGAGCCGGTCGTCATTCTATCGATGGTCAAGCATTTTCCCCGAAGCCGGCCTGCCTGCGCTGTTGATTGATGGTGCGCTGCTTGCCCTCCTCGGCTTTTACTTGAAAGGCGTGCTCAGAACCCGCGCAGGAGCAAAACCGGAAGGCCATTGGGTGCGCTGGCTTTACCAAAACCTGAAGGCCGTCATGCTGACAGTCGTGGTGATGTTCTGGACACTCGTCGTGCTGTTTGTCGTGATCCTCACGGTCTCGATCGCTACCCAGCCGTCAGTGGTGAACTGAGTCTCCTTCTGCCAGGGCGGATCTGCACGAAAAGTCGTCGAATGGATTTTTTCTTACAGAAAACGCCGGCACTTTCCTGCGACCCTCGGAGCAGGCAATCCCGGTGTTGCGGATCCTGCAGTCGACCCTTCTCTGCTCCCTAAGGTTTGAAAAAATTGCGCCAGGTGCTCGCCTGTCGACCGCTAGTCACTTGTGGCGTTATCACTGTGAACTTACGTTGGCCGGCAGTCCTCTCCCACTTACATTCAGATGAAGCAAGGGGCAAGCGGTCATGAGAGCACTCACGTATCACGGCGCGCACAGCGTCAAGGTCGACACCGTTCCGGATCCGGTTATCGAGGACAATGACGACATCATCCTGCGAGTCACAGCAACGGCGATCTGCGGCTCTGACCTTCATCTCTACCGAGGAAAAATTCCAACCGTCGAGCATGGCGATATCTTCGGTCATGAGTTCATGGGAATCGTCGAGGAGGCAGGCTCGGCAGTGACCGCTGTGCAACCCGGCGACCGCGTGGTCATTCCTTTTGTCATCGCCTGCGGCAGCTGCTTCTTTTGCGCGATGGATCTGTTCGCCGCCTGCGAAACAACCAATACGGGGCGTGGGGCGATCATCAATAAAAAGGCAATACCACCGGGCGCCGCTCTCTTCGGCTTCAGCCATATGTACGGCGGAGTGCCCGGCGGTCAGGCTGAATACGTGCGCGTACCGAAGGCCAACACCGGGCCGTTCAAAGTGCCGGGGACGCTGTCGGATGAAAAAGTCCTGTTCCTTTCCGACATTCTGCCTACTGCCTATCAGGCCGTGACGAACGCCGGCATTGGTCATGGCTCGAGCATCGCCATCTATGGCGCAGGCCCCGTCGGACTGCTGAGCGCGGCCTGTGCGAGGATGCTCGGGGCCGAGCAGATTTTCATGGTTGATCACCATCCTTATCGCCTGGCCTACGCGCAAAAAACCTATGGCGTAATTCCGATCAACTTCGACGAAGACGACGACCCTGCCGATACGATCATTCGCCAAACCAAAGGGATGCGCGGCGTCGACGGCGTCGTGGATGCGGTCGGGTTCGAAGCCAAGGGAAGTACGACGGAGACGGTGCTCGCGACCCTCAAACTTGAAGGCAGTAGCGGCAAAGCGCTGCGGCAGTGTATCGCTGCAGTCAGACGTGGAGGTGTTGTCAGCGTCCCGGGTGTTTATTCCGGGTTCATTCATGGCTTCCTGTTCGGCGATGCATTCGACAAGGGATTGACCTTCAAGATGGGGCAGACCCATGTGCACCGTTTCCTGCCTGAGCTCCTGGATCACATCGAAACGGGTCGTCTTGCACCGGAAGTCATCATCAGCCATCGCCTGTCACTGGAGCAGGCGGCCGAGGGATACAAGATCTTCGATAAAAAACAAGAGGACTGCCGAAAAGTCATTCTGACACCCGGTGACAGCCACATCGCCGTGCCACAGACCGACAGCAGCGCAACATTGTTGACGACCTGAAGCTGGCGATACGTGGATCGGACAAATCAATCCGCACGTCAAATGGCGTGCGGATTTATGCGTCAAGGCTGCCTTCGCCCGCTCGGGGCTGTGTTCGGGCGACTATGGCACACTTCAGTAATAATCCTTGCCGGCGACCGCAAGCAGATAGGCTGCGTCCGCGTCCCTTCGCAGGTCGCGTAATTCGGTCAGAGTCAACATACCCAATCGATCCATCTCGTCAGACTTGCGCAACAGCTCCTCGTGATAGGCATCGGGACAATCCATGCGCAGCTCTCGATTTTCCAACGCCCGATACCAGGCATCCAGGGCATGCAGTCGTGATTCTTGCTCAAGTGTCAGCTGATTCTTGAAAGCGTTCATTACCGTCATCCCCGAACATTTCCCGGTTGAGTAACCGGTTTCTGCTCAGGTTCAAAAGATCTGACGAAAAACCGCAGCGCATCAGGCCTTATCGCTCCTCGCCCGGTTCCGGTGTGATATGGATCTCTTCAGGCATCTTGTCGTTGTCCTCGGCCCTGACCAGAACATTGCTGTCCTCGTCAATCTGATACGGCACGTCAGCCTCTACCCCGTCGATTCCGGTCTTGACCACCACATTGGTGTAGCGCTTGCCATCCCAGCAGCGAAAAACCAGGGTTGAATTCTCCCCGCCTGAAAGCGTTGAGCCGAGGCTGCCGATGAGTCGGCTGTCGGCACCGGCGGTCAACACGCAGTTTTTGCCGGCGGTCAGCTTGCTGCGATCCCCTGCCATCAGTACACAGTCGTCGCCAGCGGTGAGTTTGCTGCGATCGCCAGCCGTCAGGTAACTGTTGCTGCCAGCCAGGAGTTTGCTGCGGTCGCCGGCTGTCTGGGTGCTGTCTGCGCCGGCAGTCAGCTTGCTGCGATCACCCGCCATCTGGATGCTGTTGGCGCCGGCGATCAACGTGCTGCGCGAACCCGCTGTTTGCGAGCTGCCCTTGCCGGCGATCAACATACTTTTATGCCCGGCAATCTGCGTGCTTTCCTGACCCGCAATCAGCGAGCTCTTATGACTGGCGATCTGGTTGCTGCCATATCCGGCGGTCAAGCTGCTGCGCATTCCGGAAGTGAGGCTGCTGCCATACCCGGCGGTCAGGACGCTGTGTAGTCCACTGATCAGTGTGCTGCCGTAACCGGCGGTCAAATAGCTGCGAATGCCGCTGGTCAAGCTGCTGCCGTAGCCGGCAATCAGCGAACTGTCTTGCCCTGCAACCCCGGTGCTGCCGTAACCGGCGGTGAGTGTGCTGTCACGCGCCGCCATCTGGGTACTGCCATAACCCGCGGTCAGCGTGCTCTCGTAGCCGGCGGTCTGCGAACTGCCGTAACCAGCCATCAGCGAACTGCCAGATCCTGCGATTTCCGTACTGCCGTAGCCGGCGGTCAGGGTACTGCTGTCGAGTGCGGTGAGCGTGCTGCCATAACCCGCGGTCAGGATACTGTCGTAACCTGCGGTTTGCGTGCTGCCATAACCGGCGATCAGGGTGCTCTCGTACCCTGCGGTCGAAGTGCTGCCATAACCGGTGGTCAGCGAACTTTGTTCCTGAGCAGTCTGCGTACTGCCGTAGCCGGCGGTCAGGGTGCTGCCATAGCCCGCGGTTTGTGTACTGCCGTAGCCGGCAGTCAGGGTGCTCTCGTACCCCGTTGTTTGCGTGCTGCCATAACCGGCGATCAGCGAACTGTTGAATCCCGCGGTTGAGGTACTGCCGTATCCCGCAGTGAGGGAACTGTCTTCCTGAGCAGTCTGGGTACTCCCGTAACCCGCGGTCAGGGTGCTTTCGTGTCCGGCAGTCTGGGTGCTTCCATAACCTGCGATCAGCGAACTGTCAGGCCCGGCGGTGCTCGTGCTGCCATAACCTGCTGTGAGCGAACTGCGTTCCTGTGCGGTCTGGGTGCTGCCGTAACCCGCAGTCATGATGCTTCCGTGGCCGGCAGTTTGCGTGCTGCCGTAACCGGCGATCAGCGAGCTGTCGTAACCCGCGGTTTCGGTACTGCCGTAACCGGCAATGAGGTCACTGCTTTCCTGGGCAGTCTGAGTGCTGCCATAACCCGAGGTCAGAATGCTTTTGTAGCCGGCAGTCTGGGTGCTGCCATAACCGGCAATCAGAGCACTGCCATGACCGGCGGTTTGTGAGCTGCCATAACCGGCAGTCACCATGCTGTCTGGTCCGGTGGTGGCCGTGCTGCCGTAACCGGCGGTGAGATCACTGCCTTCCTGAGCCGTTTGTGTACTGCCGTAACCGGCGGTCAGTGAGCTTTCCTGACCCGCAGTCTGCGTGCTGCCATAACCCGCGATCAGCGAACTGTCGGAGCCAGCGGTGCCGGTGCTGCCGTAACCGGCGGTGAGATCGCTACCGATCTGCGCGGTTTGCGTACTGCCATAACCCGCGGTCAGCGAGCTTTCGCCGCCAGCAGTCTGCGTACTGCCGTAACCCGCGATCAGCGAACTGTCGGAGCCGGCGGTGCTGGTGCTGCCGTAACCGGCGGTGAGATCACTGCCCTCTTGGGCTGTCTGGGTGCTGCCATAACCCGCAGTCAGAGAACTTTCTCCGCCAGCCGTTTGCGTACTGCCATACCCGGCGATCAGCGAACTGTCAGTACCGGCGGTGCTTGTGCTGCCATAGCCGGCAGTGAGATCACTGCCCTCTTGGGCTGTCTGGGTGCTGCCGTAACCGGCGGTCAGCGAGCTTTCTCCGCCGGCAGTCTGCGTGCTGCCATACCCGGCGATCAGCGAACTGTCGGAGCCGGCGGTGCCGGTGCTGCCGTAACCGGCAGTGAGATCGCTACCTGCCTTGGCAGTCTGGGTGCTGCCATAACCCGCCATCAGCGAGCTCTCATCTCCGGCGGTTTGTGTACTGCCGTAGCCTGCAATGATCGAACTATCGGACCCCGAAGTTCCGGTACTGCCGTATCCGGCAATAAGTGTGCTGCTGTCTCCGGCGGTTTCAGTACTGCCATAACCGGCAATGAGCTGACTCTGACTGACGCCCGTCAGCGTACTGCCATAAATCGCTGTTTCGAGCTTTTGCATTGCCCGGACGGTTGTACGCTGTTTGACCACATCGACAGGACCGCCAGCGATAACCGGGAGCGCGGGAAGTGTCTCACTTGTCTCTGATTGCACTTGAGGAAACTCGAACGTCTCGATCAAATTCGTGGTTGACGCCTCATAATCCGCCGCATTCTCCGCGATGAAATTCAATGCGCTGTTGCGTGTCCCCACATGGACGACTTCCGCACGGGAAAACTTCACGCCTTCGTCATCGTCGAGAAATATCAAGTCGCCTGCCGCCACTTCACACACAACCCATCGTGCATCCGCCTGCAGGCTCAGATGGGCGTCTGAACCCTGACCCCAAAGTACGCCTGTCAGGCCGTTTTCAAGTTTCCTCGTCGGCTCCCAAAACCGGCATTCCACCGATCCTGAAGCAGGCCATATCAGACCACAATGGTCGGCCATGTTATTGGCGCATGTCCTCAGAACCAGCACTTTTTCGGTTTTCATTTTGCAATACCTTTTACAACTTCGATCTCTAAAATCCTTTGGAGACAAACGTCCATTATGTATTTCCACACGCAAAACCCGCGCAGGTAACAGCGCTCGAATTAATGACCTAATTCGACTGCACAAGCCTTGAACAAAACATGAAATTCTGGCGAATCCAGGAAAACTGCCGCATCAAACCAATGTCGGGAAAATCTGAAAATACAGAGGAATGTCTATAACTGGCTGAGAGGCAGAAAAATGACTGCGAGTCTTTTTATGGCTCGCTCGGGGCGAAGGGAGAGGCCGTCTGGCCTTATCGAGTCGGCATGCGTCATGATTGGACAGATCCATCATTAAAAGAAGCAAAACGAAGTAGATTTCATCGATGATTAGAAATACTTAACGCCAAATACCACGGCGCACGCCCTGTTTATGCGCCAAAGCCCTGAATAATCAGGGCTTTGGCGTTACATCATGCGCATCTCGATTGCGCGACTCAGAATACTTGCGCGTCCTCGACAATTACGCGGCAACGCTCTCATGCTCACTCTCATGCACATAAACCCAAGAGATACCCGATGGCGACGTGGGGTCCAGCCGCATGAGCGCCGAATCGACTTTTTTCTTGGTGATGCCATCTTTGACCAGATCGAATACCGTGAGGAAAAGATCCCCCGGCAGAGGCGTGATGGAAAGATTGATGATGTGCGATTCGGGGCTGCCAACGCGCTTGCCGTACAGTCCCCAAAGTCGCTCCCAGTAGTCCGCCCGGTCCATGATCTGACCATCCGTCAGGACCACTCGAAAGTCGTTCGCCAGCGCATCGTACAAAGGTTTGATGGCGCCCTCGGACTGGGAAGCCACACCGCGTGACCACGGAAAAAAGAGGTTGTACCAACGGTATACCTCGGCTTCGACGAGAGCGGCTTTATCGGATGTTTCGGTTACTCGGCTGATTGCCATCTGTGTTCTCCTTGACAAGCAAAAGGTGGCGGGCCCTGCGTTACAGACCGGGAGTCTGGATACACATCGCCTGAGCGATGCACCGCGCCTTATTCAAGATCCTTCCTGAAATCAACACTTCAATAGTTCGTGGTAGCTCCTGTGACTTTATCGACCAGCCACAAAAGTAGTCGCTTGGCTGTCGGACTGCACCGGGAGCTGACCAACGGTTTTAGTTGCGCTGCATGACAAGTTCGAATAGTTGGCACCGACGCAGATCACCAGGTTCCCTGCACAAACCGGTTGCGCCCCTGCGCCTTGGCGTTATACAGCGCCTGATCCGCCCCCTCGATCAACCCTCGCAGGGTTTCCAGTTGCGACCCCGAGGCCGTAGCGATGCCGATACTCACACTCAGCCGGCCGAACGGGCTGGACGGGTGCGGGATGTGATCCTGCTGCAAGCGATCGAGGATCATCTGCGCCACCACCGCAGCACCGCCACTGTCGGTGGCCGGCATGATCACGCTCATCTCCTCGCCGCCGTAACGCGCCACCAGATCCGACGGACGCCGTACACAACCTTCGAGGATTGTGCCGACCTTCTGCAGGCAGGCATCGCCGGCGACATGCCCGAACGAATCGTTGAACAGCTTGAAGTAATCGATATCGATCATCAGCAACGCCAGCGTCGTGCCGTCACGTTGGGCGCGCCGGGCTTCCATGGCGAGGCTCTCATCGAAGCAGCGTCGGTTGGCCAGACCGGTCAGCGAGTCTTTCATCGCCAGCAATTCAAGCTGACGATTGGATGAGAGCAACTGCTGCTGCGTCCCGCGCAATTGGTCTTCAGCCCGGGTACGCCTGCGGATATCGAGAATCAGGAACCAGCCGATGAGCCCGGTGAGCCCCAGCAACCCCGCGACCACCACTGCCGACAGCCAGGCTTCCATGCGCCACGCAGCGAGGGCTTCGCGCTTGCCGAGGGCGACCGTGGTGATCAGCGGCAACCGGTCACTCTTGCGAAAGGCATAGAGCCGCTCGACGCCATCCAGACTGGAAGTAAACGACGCGGTGCCGACCGATCGATCGACCAGATACTTCTCATAGATGGGCGACTTGGAAAAGTTGCGGCCCATGTCCCGCTCGCGGAAGGGATAGCGCACCAGCAACGTACCGTCGGTGTAGGACAAGCCGATGGCACCCTCCTGTCCGACATCGATCTTGCCGAACAGACGCAGGAAGTTTTCGACCCCCAGGGTAACTGCCACCACCCCGGCAAACTCGCCATGCGCATCGTTGAAACGGCGGCTGACGGTGATCACCCACTCCTGATTGGAGCGGCTCTGGATTGGCGGACCGATAAAGGTTTCGCGGCTCGGATCGTCGCGATGATGGATGAAGTAGGCGCGATCACTGCTGTTGGCTCCGGCCGGAATCGGTCGATTGGAAGACATCAGCCAGCGGCCCTGATTGTCGTAGATGGTGATGCCGCTGAGCTGCGGCATCAGCGGTTCCTGACGATTGACCAGTGCGCTCAGACGCTGGATCTGCGCGGGGCCACTGCCTTCGGTTTCCAGACGTTCGACGAGTCCGAGCAGCAGCAACGAACTCTGGCGGACGATGCCTTCGGAGTAAGTCGCCAGCGCCTGGGTCAGGTTCAAGCCATGAACGTTGACTTCCTCCAGCGCGCGCTCTCGAGAGGCCAGCACTTTCCACACCGTCAGCGACGCGAGGGAACAACCGATCACCAACAACAAAAGCACAACCAGGCGGGTATCACGCTTCACATTACTACCTTTGGGAAAGTCCGGTTTCCGTTCCTGCGGCGGGTCGAGCGACTCGATGACTGCAGCCGCGTGTCCTTGTCGCGCGCAAGGATACAAGTAGCACTGGCTGGCTGCAGCAACAGATTATGTGGCGCAAAAAACGTACTTCCGATTTGCGCGGCGTCGCCCGGAAAAACTGTGCTAAAGACTTCAGGACAGGATTTGCGCTTGGCGAAACAACGACAAGAATGCCAGACCAAACCATCGCCAGGCTTTCAGAATCCGCTTGGCGCCACCCGCCTGAAGCCAACTTTCTGACGCCTGTTTCACGACCCTTTCCCGTTGTTTTGCCAGGCATAAAATTTTGGCACTTTTGCGCAACAAGTTGACATCCAAAAGCATGCCACGGGCCACCGATATCATTAGAGTATGCGCCCTTAAAAAGGAAAGGACTCTTGATGACTCAGTCACTCTCACGGCGCGTTGTGGCGATTACCGGCGCCCTGGGGAATCTCGGCGAGACCCTGGCGGACATGGCCGCAGCCCAGGGCGCGGATCTGGTGCTGATCGATCGGGCGACGATTATGCTGCCCAGCTCGCACAATCGACTGGTCCTGTCCGGCATTGATCTGACTTGCTTTGCCGATTGCCAGGCAGTCGCCCACCAGATCAACCGCTATTTCGGCCGTCTCGATGCACTGGTCAACGGTGCCGGCGGCTATGCGTGGGAACCGTTGCTGGGCGGTGCACTCGAGGCCTGGGATCGGCTCTACTCGCTGAACCTTCGAACCGCATTGAACGCCAGCAAAGCCCTGCTGCCGTTGCTGCTGCAATCCTCGGCCGGGCGCATCGTCAATATCGGCGCGAGCATGGCGGCCAAGGCCGGACTGGGGATGGGCGCTTACGCCGCGTCGAAATCCAGCGTCCTGCGCCTGACTGAAAGCCTCGCCGAAGAGCTCAAGGACATGAGCATCACGGTCAATGCCGTGCTGCCGAGCATTCTCGACACCCCGCAAAACCGTGAAGCCATGCCCGACGCCGAGCATCAGCGCTGGGTGACACCAGCGCAACTGGCGGCGGTCATTCTGTTTCTGATTTCGGAACAAGCGTCGGCCGTCACCGGCACCGGCATTCCGGTGATCGGGCGCATGTAGGGTCTATTGACGCCGCGCGCCTTGGCGACGTCGCTTTCTTCACCTTTCGGAAAAGCAAGATCACCGGATTACCGGACTTCCCCTCCCCCCATGCGACCCGCCACTTCCAGCGCTGCCTTCGTTAACCACGTCCTTGATGTCGCCGAACAATACGGCTGCGATGGCGACTGGCTGTTGCAGCAGACCGGACTCTCACGCGAGCAGTTGTCCGACTCGATCGTGCGCATTCCCATGCGCCAACTGCGTGCCTTGCTGGAACTGGCGGCACTCAGCAGCAACCTGCCGCATTTCGGCCTGTTGGTCGGCGCCGCCGTGCGCCCGGGCACCTATGGCGTGCTGGGTTATGTGCTGATGACCAGCGCGACACTCGGCGAGTCGCTGAACATGATTCTGCGATTCGGCAAGATCGTTTACGACAGCCCGTCCAGCCAGACCCGGATCGTCATCGGCGACGGTCGCGTGACCCTCGAAGATCAGCGCATCAGTGAACTGGAGCCCTATTGCGCCCTGCACCAGGAAGCGCTGATGGTCGGCTGGGCAGCGTTCGGTCGCTGGTTGATCGCCAGCAATCAGCCAATGCTGGAAGTGCGGATGATGCATCCGGCGGTGGGCGAACCGGCGCTGTATGAACACTTCTTTGGCTGTCCGGTGCAGTTCGAGGCCGGCTGCAATGCGCTGGTGTTTGCCGAGTCGACACTCTCGACGCGGATCCAGGGCGCCGACCCACGCATGCATCGCAGCATGCTGCTGGAGGCCGACTGGCAGTTGTGTCTGACGTACCCGGCATTTTCCGTGACCGATCGCTTGCGCGCGCTGCTCACCGAACAATTGCCGACCGGCGATTTCAGCCTGAAAAGCCTGGCCCGGCAGTTGGCGATTTCGCCGCGCACCTTGCAGCGCAAACTGGCGGCCGAAGGGGAAAACTTCAATCAGGTGCTGGAAACCATGCGCATGGAACTGGCCGACCATTACCTGCGCCGCACCGAGACCAGCATCATGAACATCGCCCTGATGCTGGGTTACTCGCAGGCCAGTTCTTTCAGCCATTCCTTTCGTCAGGCCCGCGGGATTTCCCCGGTGGACTACCGCAAGTTGCTGCGCGCCAGATAAGCCCGGTCACGGCTTCAGTTCCAGCAGCGGCTGACCCTTTTTCACCACATAGGTCGCCAGTTCCACGCCTTGCTCCTGGCCGACGTTCTTCGCCACATGGGCCACGCCGGCCGGGATGAACAGCGAGTCACCGGCCTTCAGCGTGACCGCCGGCTGCCCCTCCAGTTGATACTCCAGCGTGCCGCTGAGCACGTGTGCCACCTCGACACCCGGATGCGCATGTCGCGGCGCAGCCACGCCCGGGTCGAAATCGATCCGCACCTGCAGCACCTCGTGATCGGCGTCGCCCAGGTCCTGATGAATCAGGTCGGTACGGCTCAGGCCCTGCTGCCAGCTCATGGCCTGAGCGTCCGCCGCCTGTGCCAGGCCGGTGAATGAAACCAGTGCGGCCACGGTGGCCAGAATCAGTGTGCGTTGCATGCAAATGCCTCTCGACAGTCATGGTGTGAAGGCCTGCAGGGTGACTGCCGGATGTAGCGGCGATATGTCGAAAGACCCGCGTTTGGTCTCGCCGTGTATCACGCGCAACGCTGGATACACGGCCATACAAAGCACACCGGCTGTGTATCACAGTGTGTACAGGCACCCCGGCGATACATGAACTTGAATCACCGCGCTTTTTCGACATGGGCCAGATACGTCCCGGCGTTCAAATGCCTGCAAGGTTTGCCGGGCTCAGCCCGCACCTGCCCCCGACAGGATTGCCAAGGAGACTTCAGCATGAAAAACGCAGCATGCAACCGTATGAACATCCTCGCCGTGGCGCTGTTCGGCGCGCTGGCGGCGACGCACATGCCAACGGCCGCCGCCGCGCAGCCGGCAACCGGCGACCTGAACGTCAGCTATTCCGCGCCCTCACCGTTCGGTCCGCTCAAGCATGTAAAGGCCGGTCTGCTGGATGTGGCCTACGCCGAAACCGGCCCGGCGCAGGGGCCGGTGGTGATTCTGCTGCACGGCTGGCCGTACGACATTCACAGTTATGACGAGGTCGCGCCGTTGCTCGCCGCCAAGGGTTATCGGGTGTTGATGCCGTACGCGCGGGGGTATGGCGACACGCATTTCCTCTCGGACCAGACACCGCGCAACGGCCAGCCTGCGGCGCTGGCCAGCGACGTGATCGACTTCATGGATGCGCTGAATATCCAGCAAGCGGTGCTCGGTGGTTACGACTGGGGCGCACGTTCGGCAGATATCGTCTCGGCGCTGTGGCCGGAACGGGTCAAGGCATTGGTGTCGGTCAGCGGCTATCTGATCGGTAATCAGGCTGCCGGGCAAAATCCGTTGCCGCCCAAGGCCGAATTGCAGTGGTGGTATCAGTTCTACTTCGCCACCGAACGTGGCCGTGACGGTTACCGCAAAAACACCCACGACTTCGCCAGGCTGATCTGGCAACTTGCATCGCCGAAGTGGGCGTTCGATGACGCCACGTTCAACCGCAGCGCCAAGGCTCTGGAGAACCCCGATCACGTCGAGATCACCGTGTTCAACTACCGCTGGCGTCTGGGTCTGGTGCAGGGCGAACCGCGATACGCAGCGCTGGAACAGAAACTCGCCAGCGCCCCGTCGATCAGCGTGCCGACTATCACCCTTGAGGGTGACGCCAACGGCGCGCCGCACCCGGCGCCCGAGGATTACGCCAAGCGCTTCACCGGCAAGTACCAGTTCCGCCTGATCAACGGCGGCATCGGCCACAACCTGCCGCAGGAAGATCCGCAGGCGTTTGCTCAGGCGGTGATCGACGCCGATCACCTCTGAGGTCGAAGGCAGAAAACGCCTCGGTCTATTTGACCAGGCGTTTTTCCCTGGACGGTCGATAACCGAAAAACGCGCTGTAGCATTTGCTGAAATGGCTCGGCGACACGAAACCACAGGCCACCAGCACTTCCATCTGCGACAGCTCAGTGTGCTGCAGCAGGCGCCGGGCTTCGGTGATGCGCAGTTCCAGATAATAGCGCTGCGGTGTGGTGCCCAACTGCTCCTTGAACAAGCGCTCCAGCTGTCGCCGCGAGCGACCGGCATACACCGCCAGTTGTTCCAGCCCCAGCGGCTCCTCGAGATTGGCGTCCATCAGTTTGACCACTTCGCGCAACGGCGCGCTGACGCAGAGGTTTTCATCCGGCTTGATCCGCCGATAGCGCGACTCCTCGAACGCCAGAATGTCCTCGATGCCTTCGACCAGCGCCTTGCCGTGCAGGCTCTTGATCCAGTCCAGCGCCATGTGGAACGCTCCGGACGGACTGGATGCCGTGAGCCGGTCGCGATCGATCACATAAGGTTCGCTGCTGACCTGGGTGGCTTTGGCAATTTCCGTCAGCGCGGGGCGATGCTCCGGGTGGATCGCGCAACGATAGCCATCGAGCAGTCCGGCGCGGCCGAGAAACCACGCACCGTTCCACAAACCGGCCAGACTGACGCCGCGTTCCGCTGCCGCGCGCAGCAGGTTGATCAACTCTTCACTGGCCTTCAGCTCAGTGCGGTAGCCGCCGCACACCACCAGCAAGTCCAGATCCACAAGACTGGCCATATCAATTCGCGCGTCCGGGCGAATCACCAGCCCCAGATCGCTGATCACCTCACCCTCGCCCAGCCCGAACGTGCGCGAGCTGAACAGTCCGGCTCGCAACAGGTTGGCAGTGATGATCGTATCCAGCGCCTGGGTGAAGGCCGGCAGCGAAAAGTGTTCCAGCAACAGAAAACCCGTGCGAGTGAGGCGTGAATCTGCAGATTGCTCATTCAGATAGCGGAGGTTTTTACCCTTCATGCCTCCGCTGAATTGACGTCGTTCGATCAAGGTCTGGCCCATCGGTCATGTTGTTATGCGCCGATAGTTGGCTCGATGGGCCAAAGAGTCAATCACGCTTGCGGCTGATGACTGGTCACGCAGTGAATCCCGCCACCACCGGCAGCGATCGCATCGATGTTGAGCAGCTCGATTTTGCGTTCCGGGTACAGCTTCGACAGCAGGTCATAAGCCTTTTTGTCCGCCTCCTTGTCACCGAACTCCGGGGCGATGATCGCGCCGTTGATCACGAAGTAGTTGATGTAACCGGCGGCGAAATCCGGGTTGTTCTGGTTGAACTGGCTCTTGCGCGGCTTGAGCGGTGGCGAAATCGTGTGGATCTGCAGCGGGCGACCGTCAGCGTCGGTGGCTTTTCTGAGGATTTCCAGGTGCGCCAGCGTAACCTGGTGATCGTAGGATTCAGGATCGTTGTCGAGGTTGGCAATCACCACGCCGGGCTTGATGAACCGCGCATAGAAATCGACATGGGCGTCGGTGATGTCCTTGCCCTTGATCCCCGGCAGCCAGATGATTTTGCGCAGGCCCAGACGCGCCTTCAATTCAGCCTCGACATCGGCCTTGCTCCAGCCCGGATTGCGGTTGCTGTTGATCCAGCTGCTCTCGGTCATGATCCCGGTGCCGTGGCCGTCGATTTCAATGCCGCCGCCCTCGCCCACCAGCTCACTGCGCAGGTACGTCGCTTGCGCGTCGCTGGCCACCCGCGCGGCGATCTTCGCGTCCTTGCTGTGCCGCTGCTTGTTGCCCCAACCGTTGAAATTGAAGTCCACCGCACCAAGCCCGCCCTTGTCATCGATGACAAAATTGGCGCCGATATCGCGCATCCAGATATCGTCGAGCGCGGCGGTCACGTAGGTGACGTTGCGGGTGCCGCAATACGCTTCGGCGAGGCTGCGTTCGCCACTGCGACACAACACCGTGACCGGCTCATAACGGGCAATGGTGCGGGCGATGCGGCCCAGCGCGGCCTGCACATCGGCGGTGAAATCTTCCCAGATTGCGTCCTGTGCGCCGAAAGCGATGAAGGCGCGTTCGTGCCTGTCACCCTCGTCGGGCATGAACCAATCTCCCGCGCTGGCCGCCAGCAGTCTGCCTGGCGCCAGGCCAAGGCCCATGGCTGCGGCGCTGACACCGGCGGCAACCGATAGCTGTTTGATGAACTCACGACGTGTCGACATCTCTGGTTTTCCTGAAAAGGGCCGGCGACCGGGCGCCGGCGGTTGAATCATGGGTGGGTGGCGGTTTTGAATTTGGTCCAGGTGCGCATCCGCGCGCGCATGTCGGCCTGGGGTATGTCCTTGCCCGGGATCAATCGAGCATAGGTCGCCTCGTCGAGGTAGATGTCCGGGTTGTTGCGCATCGCCGCATCGACGCTGTCCCGCGCCTTGGCGTTGGAAGTCGGGTAACCGGTGAAGTTACTGATCGCGGCCATGTTCTGCGGGCGCATCACGAAGTTGATGAATGCGTAGGCGTATTCCGGGTGTTGCGCGTCGACCGGAATCGCCATGGTGTCCATCCACACCGTGGTGCCTTCGCGAGGGATGCGGTACTCAAATTTCGTGGTCTTGCCAGCGCTGTCCGAGGTGCGCTGGGCCTGGGTCATGTCGCCGCTGTAACCTAGCGACAGGCACAGGTTGCCGTTGACCAGATCGGTCACCGGTTGCGACTGGAACTTGCGCACATAAGGCCGCAACTTCATCAGCAGCTCACTGGCCGCCGCCAGATCCGCCGGTTTCGCGCTGCGCGGATCGCGCCCCAGATAATTGAGCACCACTGCCAGCACTTCATCCGGCGAGTCGATCAGCGAAATCCCGCAATCGGCAAACTTCGCCGCCAGCTCCGGTTTGAACAGCATGTCCAGGCTGTTGACCGGCGCGTCGGCCATGCGCTGCTTGATCTGCGCCGCGTTGTAGGTCAGGCCGATGGTGCCCCAGGTGTAGGGCACGGTGGCCTGACTGGAGTGTTCGTAATGGCTGCGCAGTTTCTGCAACCCGGGCTCGATATCGGCCGTCTCCGTGAGCTTCGATGGGTCCAGCGGCATCAGGCTGCCGGCGCGCATCAGGCGCTCGGCCACGGTATCGCCGGGGAAGATCAGGTCGTAGCCGCTACCGCCAGAAAGCATTTTCGCTTCAAGGGTTTCGCTGCCGTCCATGACGTCGTAGATCACCTTGATCCCGGTTTCCGCGGTGAAACGGCTCAGGGTGTCTTCGGCAAAATAATCGGCCCAGTTGTACAGGCGCAGGGTTTTGTCCTCGGCATGCAGCGCCGGGATCACGCAAGTCAGGGCCAGGCCCAGAACGCCGAGCAGTCGTTTGTGATGCGTAGCCATATCAAACCCCTTGTGCGTTCCAGCGTGCGTGAAGGTTGCGACCATCCTGACTGAGCAGCGCGCCGTACATGTCCGGGCGCCGGTCACGGTAGATGCCCCAGCTCAGGCGTTCTTCGCGCATCGCATCGAGGTCGAGGCCGTGCACCAGCACGCCCGTGCTGTCGCGGTCGGCTTCGGCGAGCAACTTGCCCTTGTGATCGCTGATGAACGACGAACCGTAGAAGCTCATTTGCAGCGACGGATCAGTGGTCGCCACTTCGCGCCCAACCCGGTTGGCGGCCACCACCGGCAACAGATTGGCAGCGGCATGGCCGCGCATGGTCATCTGCCAGTGATCGCGCGAGTCCAGCGCCGCGCAGCCCGGCTCAGAGCCAATGGCCGTGGGAAACAGCAACACTTCAGCGCCCATCAACGCCAGACAACGCGCGGTCTCGGGAAACCACTGATCCCAGCAGATGCCCACGCCCAGACGGCCGAACGCGGTGTCCCACACGCGGAAACCGCTGTCGCCGGGGCTGAAATATTCCTTCTCCTGATAACCGATGGCGTTGGGGATGTGGGTCTTGCGATACACCCCCGACAGACGCCCGTCGGCATCGGCCACGGTGAGCGAATTGAAATACGCGTTGCCGGCCTGCTCGAACCAGCTCAGCGGCAGCACCACGCCCAGCTCTTTGGCCAGCGCGGCGAAACGCTGCAGCACGCGGCTGTCGCGATACTCCTCGGCCAGCGCCAGATGCTTGTGGCTCTGTTCGATGCAGAAATACGGCGTGGCGAACAGCTCCTGCAACAGGATCACCTGCGCGCCCTTCGCGGCCGCCTCGCGAACCAGTTGCTCGGCTTGATCGAGGTTGCGCGGCAGGTCCCAGGTGCACGGCATCTGGGTGGTGGCGATAGTCAGATGGCTCATCGCTCAACCCTCCACTGGCCAGGCGGGTTGTTGCTGGGTGATGCAATGCACCCCGCCGCCGCCATGGGCCAGATGATTGATACGCACCGGCACCACTTCGCGTCCGGGGAATGCCTGCGCCAGCACTTTCGCCGCCGCCTCGTCGGCCTCGATGCCGTAAGCCGGCATGATGATCGCGCCGTTGGCGATGTAGAAATTGGTGTACGAGGCGCAGAACACTTCAGCTTCGCTGTCCACCGCTTCGCTGGCTTCGTAGAGTTCGATCAGCTCGAACTTGCGGCCCTGTGCGTCGGTCGCCAGTTCCAGTGCGCGGCGGTTTTCCCGGGCCACTTCGGCGTACACCGAGCTCTTGTCGTGGGTGGCATCCACCAGCAACACGCCGGGCCGGGCGAAGGCGCAGACGCCATCGACGTGGCCGTCGGTCATGTCACCGGTGACGTAATCCGGATCACCCGGCAGCCAGATGGTTTTCTTCACGCCGAGCAGACGACTGAAAATCTCTTCCATTTCAGCCTTGCCAATCCCCGGATTGCGGTTGGGGTTGAGCAGCACCGACTCGGTGGTGATCAGCGTGCCTTCGCCATCGACATGAATCGCCCCGCCCTCGTTGCTCAGCGGCGTGCCGAAACATTCCAGCCCCAGATGATTGAGCGCGCGCCGCGCCAGGCTTTCGTCCAGCTCATGCGCCGACTTGCCGCCCCAGGCGTTGAAGCGCCAGCTGACACCGGCCAGCCCTTGTTGCGGGTGGCAGACGAAGCTCGGGCCGGAGTCGCGGCACCAGCTGTCGTTGACTGCCAGCGGGATCAGCTCGATGTTCGGCCCGCACAGGGCTTTGGCGCTCGCTACCGCCGATGGATCGACGACCATTTTCACCGGCTCGAATCGCGCGATGGCGTTGGCGACCCGGGCGAAATCCTCCTGCACGAGCGGTAAGGTCACGCGCCAGCCCGACTCCCACAGCGCCTGGTTATGCGGCCAGACCATCCACGTCGCCGCGTGCGTTACCCATTCGGCAGGCATCATCCAAGCGTTGTTGTTATTCTCGTTGCGCGGCATGACAAGCACCTCTCGATTAAGCCATTGTGTTCAATGGAAATTGCCGTGATTTGGCGTGAGGTGAATGCTACGGCGCCGGAACGACACCAACAAACGATGGATTTAGCGCACAACTGATTAGAGGAACTTATCTATATGCTCAAGCATTGGCCGCCGCTCAGCTCCCTGCGCGGCTTCGAAGCGGCTGCTCGTCTGGGCAGTTTTCACAAGGCCGCCGATGAGCTGAGCCTCACCCAATCGGCGATCAGCCAGCAGATCCGCAGCCTTGAGGCGTATCTCGAACAACCGCTGTTCTTTCGCAGTGGTCGCAGCGTGTCGCTGACCGATGCCGGCCACGATCTGCTCAGCACCACCCAGGCGATGCTGCAGCAACTGGCGGTCGGCATCCGCCGTCTGGGCCAATATCAGAAACCCAATCAACTGGTGCTCAACACCACGCCAGCGTTCGCCCGGCACTGGCTGCTGCCGCGACTGGCAGATTTTCGGCGCCAGCATCCGCAGGTCGACCTGTGGATTTTCAGCACCGATGAAGTGCCGGACATGGCCACGCAAACCATCGATCTGGCGGTGCGCGACGACATCAGCTCCCAAGCCGAATGCAGCTTCAAGGTGCTGCATGCCGACCGCCTCTTTCCGGCGTGTCATCCCAGCGTGTTGGCGCAACCTGCCGCGCAACGCACCACCCTGCACGGTGAGCGGGAAATGGACTGGAGCCATTGGGCGGTGGAGGCCGGCGTCGATGTCGGGCAGCAGGATCAGGGGCTGAATTTTTCCGATCCGGGCTTGTTGCTCGATGCCGCTGCGGCAGGGCTTGGCATTGCGCTGGTCAGCCAGTTGCTCAGCCGTCAGGCGCGGGACACGGGGTTGCTGCAACCGTTGGTGGAGCAAACCATTCGTGGCCCGAACTGGGCGCTGTTGACCCATCGTGACAGCGAGAATGACCCGATGGCGCGCAGCTTCACCGAGTGGCTGAGCACTCGGCTGGCAACGCCCGATCAATAATCTCAGACGACCGTGAGATAACCCGCACCGAGCCTGCCTTCCAGACGTCCGTACAGCAGGTAATGTTGATAACCACTGGTAAAGGCACCCGTGGAGATCGCGTGCTTGACGTCCTGATTCATCTGAAGATATTGCGCTTCGTCGAAATTCTCGGCACTGACTTCACCGTCGCGCCCAAGCTCGTCACTCGCGACTGGAAGGCCAATGGCGCTACGCTTGCGAAAATCGATGATGCGGTTGACTGCGTGAGCTTCCATTGCCCCCTGACTCGGGGTCATTGCGTAGTGGTGCAAGCCATTTGCTGCGCAACGATTGCACATATCGACGCAGTTTTCTTGAGTCGACTTGAGTCGAGTCAGTTGCGGCAAAGGCAGGTCCAGATACTTGCCGACCTGATATTCAGTCTGATTGAAAATACTGCAACACAGCACTGTATTTCCGTTGCAGTCCAGCACCAGCCAATCGTCCTTGAGCGAGCACGCCTTTTTAGGATAATGCCGAATCAGATTGACCAGATCGTCGTAAGGCGGCAGCGCCAGCCTTTCCAGCGTTTGATGATCAACATCCGTGACAGAGACATCACGCTCGACAATCGCCAGGGTCTTCTCCAGCGGCATCATCACGGAATAACCGGTCGCGAACTTGAAACCCAGGCCTTCACTGAATTCGCGCATCAGCGCTTCTTCGTCGATGTTGTCCAGATAGCGGTGGTAGTACACCTCGACCAGAGTATCCAGCCCCTCTCGTTGCTTGATCTCGTGCAACTTGAGCATGTTCTGTTTGACGACTTCGATGTCGCCACCCGCATGCCCTTTCTCGTAGGTTTCCTGGTAAAACCCAGAGAGAGAAATACGGAAAAACCATGGGTTGGCGAGCAACGCAACTTCCATGTTCTTGGCCAGATTCAGATTGGAACTGATACCGCAACGCAAGCCAGCGGCATTGACGATCTCGACAAACTCACCGATTCGCGGATGAATCAACGGCTCTGTCCAGTTATAAAGAAAAATCGATTTGACCCCCTCGACCCGGGCCTTCTCGACGATCTTCCTGAACATGTCGATTTGCATGGCTTTCTTGAAATTGACGTTTTCCGAGTTACCCATCGGGCACGAGGGGCAGCTCAAATTGCACGCACCCACAATATCGATGTACATATTCATGACGAATTAAACTCCTTGAGTGAATAGCGGTGCATCCAGAGCCGCCAGTGGCGGTATTCGCCGTCAAAGCGCTATTTATTTGACTGTCCTGGTTTGCGCTTCAGCAAGTTCCGGGCCATTGCCATGCAACGCCATCAACTCCATCACCCAATCGATAAAGACCCTGAGCTTTTGGCTGACATGCCGGTTCGGCGCGTATGCCACATAGAGCGGCATCGGCTCAAGTTGCCAGTCCTCGAACAGCGCCACCAACTCGCCCCGAGAATGATGGGCGTGCGCCATGTACCTGGGCAACCACAGCACACCCATGCCGGCCAGCCCTGCCGCAAGGTAGGCGTTGCCGTCATCCACGGCGAGCACGTGGCGCCCCTTGATCTGCAGGTGTTCGCTGCCGTTGTGCAAGGCGTAAGGCACCGGCTTGCCGGTGCGCGCCCAGAGAAATCCGACCACCCGATGATGCGAGTCTTCCAGCTCACGCGGGTGCTGCGGCGTACCGGCACGGGCCAGATAACTCGGCGCGGCGAAGACCCCGAGTTGAAGATCGGCGACCCGCCGCGCCATCAGTGACTGATCGAGCAGTTCGCCGCCGCGCACCACGCAATCGACGTTCTCATCAATAATGTCGACGATCCGGTCGCTGACGCCCATATCGATCTGGATTTCCGGGTAGCGCTGGTGAAACATCGGCAGTGCCGGAATCAGAATCAGCCGTGCCAGCGGGCTCGGCACATCCACCCGCAAACGCCCCCTGGGCAGGGCCGACGCGCCGGTCAGGCTAGTTTCGGCATCGTCCATATCGGCCAACAGCCTGATCACCCGCTGGTAATAGATCGCGCCATCGGCCGTGACGTTGACCTTGCGTGTGGTGCGGTTGAGCAACTTGACCCGCAGCCGGACTTCCAGCTGCTGGATGAGTTGGGTCACCGTAGTCTTGCTCATGTGCAAGGTCTCGGCAGCCTTGGTGAAGCTGCCCGCCTCGACCACCCGGGCGAACGCCTGCATTGCATCGAAACGGTCCACTTTGCGCCCTCGGATTGTTTGGAATCTGCAAACAGTGAACGCCAAGCTTGCGCGTTTATCGCCACGGCGCAAGCCCCTACAGTCATTCCATCAGCAACCACCAAACAATGATGGAGACACCCATGACCCAGCGCGACGTCGTTTTCCCGCCAGCCCGCCATGCGCTTTACGAGCGCCATCGCTATTCGCCGGCGATTCGTTCCAACGGTTTTCTGTTCGTCTCGGGGCAAGTCGGCAGCCGTGAAGATGGTTCGCCCGAACCGGATCTGCAGGACCAGGTGCGCCTGGCCTTCAACAACCTCAATGCGATTCTCGATGCCGCCGGTTGCAGCTTTGCCGACGCGGTGGACGTCACGGTGTTCATGATTGATCCGCAATCGACCTTCGAAACCATCTGGGAAGTGGTACCGGAGTTCTGGGGCAGCGCACCGTATCCGACGATCACTGCGGTCGGCGTGACCTGGCTGGCCGGGTTTCAGTTCGAGATCAAGGTGATTGCCAAAATCCCCGTGTAGGCGCTGCGGCACGCTGCGATCTTTTGATCTTCAATCGAAACGCAAAGATCGCAGCCTCGTTTCACTCGACAGCTCCTACAGGGTTTTGCGGGGTCACAGCGGCAGTGGGCTGCAGGAAATGTGGAGCAAAACATCACCGGACAAGCGCGCTGGCCTTTCACCGCACGCCTGCGTATAACCTCGCCGTTTCGTCTAACCTGATTGAGCGCCCGATCGCGACACCTCGTCCCGTGGCGCTTAGAATGCGACGCTCATGAAACGGAGATTTCCATGCTCAAACGAACCCTGGCACTGACTGCTGCTCTGGCCCTGTCTTTTTCTGCTCTGGTGGCGCATGCCGCCGATGTGTTGCGGGTCAGCGCGATTCCCGATGAAGCCCCGACCGAATTGCTGCGCAAGTTCGAGCCGCTCGGTGCATACCTGGAGCAGCAGCTGGGCATGAAAGTGCAGTTCGTTCCCGTGGCCGACTATCCGGCGGTGGTTGAAGCGCTCGCCACCGACCGTCTCGACATGGCCTGGCTGGGCGGTTTCACTTTTGTTCAGGCACGCCTGAAGACCGACGCCACTACCCCGGTGATCCCGCTGGTGCAGCGCGAGCAGGATGCGCAGTTCACCAGCAAATTCATCAGCGCCGACCCGAACGTGAAGAGCCTGGCCGACCTCAAGGGCAAGACCTTTGCTTTCGGCTCGGTATCGTCGACCTCCGGCAGCCTGATGCCGCGCTACTTCATGCTGAAGAACGACAACATCAAGCCGGAAGCCTATTTCAGCCGCGTCGCCTATTCCGGCGCGCATGACGCCACCGTCGCCTGGGTTCAGGCCGGCAAGGTCGATGCCGGTGTCTTGAACGCCAGCGTCTGGCAGAAACTGGTGGACGCCGGCAAGGTCGATACCAGCAAGGTGCATGTGTTCGCCACCACCCCCGCTTACTTCGATTACAACTGGACCGTGCGCGGCACCCTTGACCCGGCGCTGGCGGCGAAGATCAAGAAAGCCTTCCTCGACCTCGACCCGGCCAACCCCGAGCAGAAGAAGATTCTGGATCTGCAGGCGGCCAGCCGCTTCATCGACACCAAGCCCGAAAACTACAAGGGTATCGAGGAAGCTGCTCGCGCTGCCGACCTGCTGAAATGACCCTGAGCCTTACACAAGCCCGTCTGCACCACACCAACGGGGTCGATGCGCTGCGTGGCGTCGACCTGCAGATTGGCGCCGGTGAGCAGGTGGCGATCATCGGTCCGTCCGGGGCCGGCAAATCCAGTCTGTTGAACCTGCTGGCCACCGCATTGCGCCCCAGCAGCGGCGAAATCGAGGTGCTGGGCGAACGTCCCTGGCACCTCTCCGCTCGTCAACGCCAACGCCTGCGCGCACGTATCGGCCTGGTGCATCAAGCCCCACCGCTGCCGCCGCGCCAACGGGTGGTGACGGCGGTGCTGGCCGGCAAACTCGGCCAGTGGAGTTTGGGCAAGAGCCTGCTGAATCTGCTGCATCCCACGGATATCCCCGGCGCCCGAGCGGCCCTCGCCCGCCTGGATCTGGGCGACAAACTTTTCGCTTACTGCCAGCAATTGTCCGGTGGTCAATTGCAGCGCGTGGGCATTGCCCGGGTGCTGTATCAGGCACCGGAGATTCTGCTGGCGGACGAACCGGTGTCGGCGATGGACCCGGTGTTGGCCGGGCACACCCTGTCGATCCTCTCGCAGCATGCCCGGGCACATAACGTCACACTGGTGGCGAGTCTGCACGCGGTGGAACTGGCGCTGGCGCATTTCCCGCGGATCGTCGGTTTACGCGATGGCCAGATCCTGTTTGACAGCCCGGCCGAACAGGTCAGCCGCGACATGCTCGACACGCTGTACGCCAACGAGCAATTGCAAAGCCCGACGACGCCGAGTGCGCCGCTGATTGTGCAGATCCCGCGATGCTGAGGGCTGACTCACGCGACCCGGCCGCCGCGCCGCGATTATTGCTGACCCTGCTGGCGCTGGCCTTGCTGTGGCCGGGCATCCAGCTCAGCGAACTGGATCTGGGAGTGTTGCTGCACAGCGACAGCCAGACCGAAATGGGCCGTTTCATCTCCGGGTTCTGGCCACCGGCGCATGACCATGACTTTCTCCAGTTGCTGCTCAAGGCGACCCTGCAAACCCTGGCCATCGCCACCGCCGGCATGGCTCTGGCGCTGTTGCTGGCGGTACCGGCCAGTCTGATTGCCAGCCGCGCACTGTCGTTGTCGGCGGCGTCCCGCAGCGGCATTCCCAGTCGGCTCGGACGCTTGCTGCGCTGGCCGGTGCGCGGGCTGCTGATCTTCTTGCGCAGCGTGCCGGAGATCGTCTGGGCACTGCTGTTCGTGCGTGCCGTGGGCCTCGGCCCGGCGGCCGGTGTACTGGCGATCGCGATCACCTACAGCGGCATGCTCGGCAAGGTCTACGCAGAGATTTTCGAGTCCACCGACCAGCGCCCGGCCCATGCACTGATGCAGGCCGGCAGCGGACGGCTCGCGGCGTTTGCCTACGGGATTCTGCCGAATGTCGCGGCGGAGCTGCTGTCGTACACGGTGTATCGCTGGGAGTGCGCGATTCGGGCGTCGGTGGTGATGGGGTTTGTCGGCGCCGGTGGCCTCGGTCAGCAGATCGATCTGTCGCTGCGCATGTTCGCCAGCGGTGAAGTGGCGAGCATGTTGTTGACCTTCCTGATCCTGGTGCTCGGCGCCGACCAACTCAGCCGCCTGCTGCGCTGGAGGCTGACATGAATCGCCTGATCAATCTGTTGCTGATCGTCGGCATTGGCGTCGCGGTTATCGCCTCGTTCGGTTACCTCGAACTCGACCTCGGTGAACTCGGCAGCGCCACCAGCCTCAAGCAGATGGGTGCCTATGCGCAGCGCTTTCTCAGCCCGGACCTGAGCGCCACGCACTTGCAGGCGATCCTCAAGGGCGCGCTGGAAACCCTCGCCATGTCGGCCCTCGGCACCCTGCTCGCGGCGGTGTTCGGCATCCTGCTCGCGCTGCCTGCCGCCGGTCGTTTCGGCTGGCCGCTGCAAAGCGCTTCGCGGCTGCTGCTCAACGGTCTGCGGGCGATTCCGGAACTGGTGTGGGCGGCGTTGATGGTACTCGCCGCCGGCCTCGGCCCGAATGCCGGCACCCTGGCGCTGGCTCTGCACACCACCGGGGTGCTCGGCCGGTTGTTCGCTGAAGCGCTGGAAAACACCCCGCCGGAACCGGCCGAAGCGATCCGCTTGCAGGGCGGCAATCCGGTGCTCGCGTTCTGCTACGGCACCCTGCCCAACCTCGCTCCGCAATTGCTCGCGTATTGCCTGTATCGCTGGGAAAACAACATCCGCATGGCCAGCGTGCTCGGTTTTGTCGGTGCCGGTGGTTTGGGGCAGATGCTGTATGTCAGCCTCAGCCTGTTTCAGGAAGCGCAGGCGAGCACGGTGATTCTGGCGATGCTGATTCTGGTGCTGGGCGTGGATTCGCTGAGTGCGTGGAGCCGCCAGCGCTGGGTCAAGGCCTGACGGGCAAGCCTCATTGCGCCGTCGCCAACCGATACTGGCGCGGGGTAAATCCAGTCGAGGCCTTGAACTGCCGGGTGAACGCGCTGTGGTCGGTATACCCGCACTGCAGCGCCACTTCGGTGATCGGCAGGTCGCCGTGCAACAGCCGATGCGCATGCTCAAGACGCACTTTCTGGATCATCTGCCGCGGCGTCAGGTGGAACACGCGCTTGCAGTAACGCTCCAGTTGCGCCACGGAAATCCCGGCGATGCGCGTCAGTTCGCTCAGGCTGACGCGCTGATTGAAATTCGCCCGGATGTATTCGTCCACCGCCGCCAGCCGCTGATACGCCGGATGGGTTTCGCTGGCGGTTTGCAGGTCGACGGAAATACCGACCAGGCCGATGATCCGGTTGTCGCGGTCGTACAGCGGGCGCTTGTGGGTCAGGCACCAACCCGGTTCGCGGCTGCCGTACAGATGCAACTCCAGCTGATCCTCCAGCACCAATCCATCTTCCAGCACGCGCCGATCCTGCTCGGTGTAGCCCGGACCCAATTGCGCCGGAAACACCTCGGCGCTGGTCTTGCCCAGTAACGGTCGCAGGTCTTTCAAACCGCAGCGCTGCACCAGCGTCTGGTTGGCCATGACGTAGCGCGCCTGCAGATCCTTGATGAAGATCGCCGCGTTGGGAATCACGTCGAGCATGGGCAACAGCAGCGCCATGCTGGCGAGCAAGTCGTCGAGGCATTGCGGTCGGCTCGCTTCGTTGTGCTGGCTCAGGATCGCAAACGCGTTCTGCAGCATGACTGTCACTCCCCACTCTGCGCATTGGCTTGCGCGCAGATTGCCCGATGGCCGACAGCCTGTCGAGCCGGGCCTTTGCCGCTGGCCATTGTGCTGATTTCGTCATCGTCACCGGCAAAAAACATCAATCGCCCATCGCCTGATGAGTTCACTGTAGCGCCACTGCACGCCCCTCCAACAACCAACAAGAAGGCGACGCTATGACAGGCCAAGGCAAGTTCAAGAAACAACTTTCACTGATAGACCTCACGTTCATCGGACTGGGGGCGATCTTCGGTTCGGGCTGGTTGTTCGCCGCCAGTCACGTGTCGGCCATCGCCGGCCCGGCGGGGATCTTTTCCTGGCTGCTCGGTGGTTTCGCCGTGTTGCTGCTGGGCATCGTCTACTGCGAATTGGGTGCCGCATTGCCGCGTGCAGGCGGTGTGGTGCGTTACCCGGTTTATTCCCACGGCCCGCTGCTCGGTTACCTGATGGGCTTCATCACGCTGATCGCGTTTTCCAGTCTGGTGGCGATCGAAGTGGTCGCCTCGCGGCAATATGCGGCGGCGTGGTTTCCCGAGTTGACCAAGGTCGGCTCCAGCGACCCGACCGTGCTTGGCTGGTTCGTGCAGTTCGGGCTGTTGTGCCTGTTTTTCCTGCTCAACTACCGCAGCGTGAAGACCTTCGCCATGGCCAACAATCTGGTCAGCGTATTCAAGTTCATCGTGCCGCTGCTGGTGATCGGCGTGCTGTTCACCTTCTTCAAACCGGCCAATTTCGAAGTACAGGGCTTTGCCCCGTTCGGCCTGTCCGGCATCGAAATGGCGGTGTCGGCGGGCGGGGTGATCTTCGCCTATCTGGGCCTGACGCCGATCATTTCCGTGGCCAGTGAAGTGAAGAATCCGCAACGCACGATCCCGATTGCGCTGATCCTCTCGGTGCTGCTCTCCACCGCGATCTACGTGCTGCTGCAAACCGCGTTCCTCGGCGGCATCCCGACTGAAATGCTCGCCAATGGCTGGGCCGGCGTCGCCAAGGAACTGGCCCTGCCGTATCGCGACATCGCCCTGGCACTGGGCGTTGGCTGGCTGGCGTATCTGGTGGTGGCCGACGCGGTGATCTCGCCCAGCGGCTGCGGCAACATCTACATGAACGCCACACCGCGAGTGATCTACGGCTGGGCGCAGACCGGGACCTTCTTCAAGATCTTCACCAGCATCGATGAGAAGTCAGGCATCCCGCGTCCGGCGCTGTGGCTGACCTTTGGCCTGTCGGTGTTCTGGACCCTGCCGTTCCCGTCGTGGGAAGCGCTGATCAACGTGGTCTCCGCCGCATTGGTATTGAGCTATGCCGTGGCCCCGGTGTCGGTGGCCGCACTGCGCCGTAACGCGCCGGACATGCCGCGTCCGTTCCGGGTCAAGGGCATGAGCGTGCTTGGGCCGCTGTCGTTCATCATCGCCGCGCTGATCGTCTACTGGTCGGGCTGGGGCACCGTGTCGTGGTTGCTCGGCCTGCAAATCCTGATGTTTGTCATCTACCTGTTGTGCGGGCGCATGGTGCCCACCGCGCACCTCAATCTGGGTCAGCAAGTGCGTTCTTCGGCGTGGCTGATCGGTTTCTACGCGGTGACCATCGTCCTCTCCAAACTCGGCAGTTTTGGCGGTATCGGCGTGCTCAGCCATCCGTTCGACACGGTGATCGTCGCGGTCTGCGCACTGGGCATCTACTACTGGGGCGCCGCCACGGGTGTGCCGGCGCACCTGATTCGTCTGGAAAACGAGGACGACGAAAGCGAAGCCGCCGAACCTCTCACCCATTCGGCAACGGGCCAGCGCCCGGCTCACGCCTGACCTTCACTCAAGGTTCGAACCCATGAAACGACTGCATATCATCGATTCCCATACCGGCGGCGAACCGACGCGTCTGGTGATGAAAGGCTTCCCCGAGCTGCCTGGCAACAGCATCGCCGAGAAGCGCGATGCCTTGCGCGAAGGCCACGATCAATGGCGCCGCGCCTGCCTGCTGGAGCCGCGCGGCAACGACGTGCTGGTCGGTGCGCTGTACTGCGCGCCGGTGTCGCCGGATGCCACCTGCGGGGTGATTTTCTTCAACAACGCCGGCTACCTCGGCATGTGCGGCCACGGCACCATCGGCTTGGTCAACTCGCTGCATTACCTGGGACAGATCGAACCGGGCGTGCACAAGATCGACACCCCGGTCGGCCCGGTCAGCGCCACCCTGCACGAGGACGGTACCGTGACCTTGGGCAACGTTCCGGCCTGGCGCTACCGCAAACAGGTGCCAGTGGACGTGCCTGGCTACGGTCGCGTGTTCGGCGACATCGCCTGGGGCGGCAACTGGTTTTTCCTCGTCTCCGAACATGGCCAGGACCTGCAGATGAGCAACGTCGAAGCCCTCACCGAGTACACCTGGGCGATGCTCAAGGCTCTGGAAGCCCAAGGCATCCACAGCGAGGACGGCGCGCTGATCGACCACGTCGAACTGTTTGCCGACGATGCCAATGCCGACAGCCGCAACTTCGTCATGTGCCCCGGCAAAGCCTACGACCGCTCGCCGTGCGGCACCGGCACCAGCGCCAAACTAGCCTGCCTCGCCGCTGACGGCAAACTCGCCGAAGGCCAGGTCTGGACGCAAGCGAGCATCACCGGCAGCCAGTTCGAAGGCCGCTTCGAATGGCACGGCGAGCGCGTACGCCCGTTCATTACCGGCCGCGCCTACATGACCGCCGACGCCACCCTGCTGATCGACGAGCAGGATCCTTTCGCGTGGGGCATCTGACCTGCCCCGCTTTTCTACCGATCCGAATGAATGTCCCGAGGAGCTACAACAATGAGCGATAACATCTTCACTGGCTGCATTCCCGCGCTGATGACCCCGTGCACCGCTGCACGCAAACCTGACTTCGACGCGCTGGTGGCCAAAGGTCGCGAGCTGATCGATATCGGCATGAGCGCGGTGGTTTACTGCGGCTCGATGGGCGACTGGCCGCTGCTGACCGAGGCTGAGCGCCAGGAAGGCGTGGCGCGTCTGGTCGCCGCCGGCGTACCAACCATCGTCGGTACTGGCGCGGTCAACAGCCGTGAAGCGGTGTCCCATGCAGCGCATGCGGCGAAAGTCGGCGCCCATGGCCTGATGGTGATTCCACGCGTGCTGTCCCGTGGTGCCTCGGCTACCGCACAAAAAGCCCACTTCGCCGCGATCCTCAACGCCGCGCCAAACCTGCCGGCAGTGATCTACAACAGCCCTTACTACGGCTTCGCCACCCGCGCCGAGCTGTTCTTCGAACTGCGTCGTGAACACCCGAACCTGATCGGCTTCAAGGAGTTCGGTGGTGGCGCCGACTTGCGCTACGCCGCCGAGAACATCACCTCGCAGGACGATGCCGTGACCCTGATGGTCGGTGTCGATACGCAAGTGGTGCACGGTTTCGTCAACTGCAACGCCACCGGTGCGATCACCGGCATCGGCAACGCCTTGCCCCGCGAAGTCCTGCAACTGGTGGCGTTGAGCAAGCAAGCGGCCAAGGGCGATGCCAAGGCCCGGCGCCTGGCGCGCGAACTGGAAGCGGCGCTGGCGGTGCTGTCGTCGTTCGATGAGGGCTGCGATCTGGTGCTGTATTACAAGCACCTGATGGTGCTCAACGGCGACCGCGAATACGCCCTGCACTTCAACGAAACCGACGCCTTGAGCGATGCCCAGCGTCGTTACGCCGAGACTCAGTACGCGCTGTTCCGCCAGTGGTACAAAAACTGGTCCGCCGAACAGAACCTCGCCTGACCGCAGTCCCTGCCCCGGCGTGATGCCGGGGCTTCACCTCTTTTATCAAGGAAGCGTCATGACTCTGACAGGCCACATGTTGATCGGCGGCCAAGCCATCGCCGGCAGCCGTGAAGCGATCCGTGCGATCAATCCCGCCACCGACGCAGTGCTGGAACCGGCCTATGCCGGTGGCAGCAGCAAGCATGTCGAACAGGCCTGCACACTGGCGTGGCAAGCGTTTGATCGTTATCGCGAGACCTCCCTCGACGCTCGCGCCGAATTTCTCGAAACCATCGCCAATGAGATCGAAGCCCTTGGCGATGCGCTGATCGACCGTGCCGTGGCCGAAAGCGGCCTGCCACGCGCCCGTATTCAAGGCGAACGTGGACGCACCTGCGGGCAATTGCGCACCTTTGCCCGCACCGTGCGCGCCGGCGAATGGCTGGATGTGCGGGTCGACCAATCACAACCCCAACGTCAGCCACTGCCACGTTCTGATCTGCGCCAGCGGCAGATCGCGCTGGGGCCAGTGGCCGTGTTTGGCGCCAGCAACTTTCCGCTGGCGTTCTCAGTGGCGGGTGGTGACACCGCTTCGGCGCTGGCCGCCGGTTGCCCGGTGATCGTCAAGGCGCACAGCGCGCATCCCGGCACCAGTGAACTGATCGGCCAGGCGCTGAGTCGCGCGGTGCAAAAGTGTGGATTGCCCGAGGGCGTGTTTTCGCTGCTGTTCGGTTCGGGCAACGAAGTGGGCATCGCCCTGGTCAGTGACCCGCGTATCAAGGCTGTGGGCTTCACCGGCTCGCGCAGTGGCGGCCTTGCCTTGAGCCGAGCGGCGCAGGCACGGCCCGAACCGATTCCGGTGTACGCGGAAATGAGTTCGATCAATCCGGTGCTGCTGTTTCCCGCAGCGCTAGCCGCACGCGGTGAGGCGTTGGCGCAGGGTTTTGTCGCCTCGCTGACCCAGGGCGCCGGGCAGTTCTGTACCAATCCCGGGCTGGTCATCGCTCGCCAAGGGCCGACGCTGGACGGTTTCATTGCCGCTGCCGCCGAAGGGGTCCAGGGCAGCCCGGCGCAGACCATGCTCACGCCGGGGATTTTCCGCGCCTATGCAAACGCCGTCGCCGCGTTGGCCGAACATCCGCAAGCGCAACGCGTGGCCATCGGTCTAGCGGCTGAAGGCCCGAACCAGTGTCAGGCGCAATTGTTCGTGACCCAGGCGCAGGACTTCCTCGCCGACGCACGCCTGCAAGGTGAGATCTTTGGTGCAGCATCACTGATCGTACAGTGCGCCAACGACGATGAAATCCGTCAGGTCTGCGAACACCTCGAAGGCCAGTTGACCGCCACCCTGCACCTGGATGACACCGATCTGGATCACGCCCGGTCCTTGTTGCCGACACTGGAACGCAAGGCCGGACGCCTGCTGGTCAACGGCTGGCCGACCGGGGTCGAGGTGTGTGACGCGATGGTGCATGGCGGGCCGTTTCCGGCCACTTCGGACTCGCGCAGCACCTCGGTCGGCACGGCGGCAATCCTGCGTTTCCTGCGCCCGGTGTGTTATCAGGACTTCCCCGACAGCCTGTTGCCGCCGCCGCTGAAACAAGCGAATCCGCTGCAATTGCGGCGCTTGCTCGACGGTCAGAGGGAAGCCTGAACATGCCCGACAACCTCACAGCGGACAACGCCGATATCGCGGTGATCGGCGCCGGCATCATCGGTGTCGCCTGCGCCCTGCAACTGGCACGTCAGGGTAAACGGGTGGTGGTCATCGACCGGCAGCCGCCCGGTCATGGCGCCTCGTTCGGCAACGCCGGGCATCTGGCCACCGAGCAGGTGTTTCCGATTGCCGATGCGTCGATCCTCAAGCGTCTGCCGGCGATGTTGATGGACCCGATGGGGCCGCTGCGCCTGGACTGGAAGTACCTGCCGTGTGCCGTGCCGTGGTTCAGCCGATTGCTGCTGAACCTGCGTCCGGCGCCGTTTCAGCGCACCGTGGCCGGTTTGCGCGCGCTCAACGAAAGCAGCCTCGACGCCTGGAAGCGCTTGCTACACAGCATCGCCCGCCCCGACCTGCTCAAGGAGGACGGCTCGCTGCTGGTGTTCGAGCGCGCCGAATCGCGACAAGCCGTCGAAGCCTTGCAGGCGCGCATGCGTCAGCAACAGGTGCCGGTGGACTTCTGGTCGTCCAGCGCCGTGCGAGAAAGCGCGCCGCAGCTCAGCGAACAGATTCAGGGTGGATTGTTTTACCCGCGCACCGGGCATTTTCTCGACCCGTATCAGGTGGTGTGTGAACTGGTGAGCGCCGCCAAAACGGCCGGTGTGCGGTTCTTCCAGCAGGAGGTTCAGAGCGGCCAGTTGCAGGCGCATGGCGTGTCGCTGATCACCGATCAGGGGCTTTTCACCGCGCGGCAGGTGCTGATCGCCTGTGGCGCGCATTCGGCGAAGCTCACCGCGGCGCTGACCGGTAAACGCGTGCCGCTGGACACCGAGCGCGGCTATCACCTGATGCTGCCCCACGAACACGCGCGCCTGCCGTTCGCGGTCACGTCGCTGGAGCGCAAGTTCATCATGACGCCAATGACCGGCGGCCTGCGCCTGGCCGGTACGGTGGAGTTCGCCGGCCTGCAGCGCCCAGCGTTCATGGAGCGCGCCTGGCAACTGCATCGCTTGAGCAAGGGCTTGTTCCGCCATGATTTGAATGTGGAAGACGCAACGCCGTGGATGGGTTTTCGCCCATCGCTGCCAGACTCGCTGCCGGTCATCGACAAGGTCTGCGACGGCAAGGTGCTGCTCGCGTTCGGGCATCAGCATCTGGGGCTGACGCAGGCGGCGGTGACTGCTGAGATGATTGCTCAGTTGACATCTCCCTCGGCCCATTCCGGCGTGCCGACGATGGATGCTTATCGACTGGGTCGTTTCTGAGATATCGATGAAACGTTTTTGGTTTCATACTGAGCGCCGATCTTGGCCCCGCGCATATGGAACCGACTATGACTTCATCAATGGATACCCCCGAGCCGCAAGCGATCTGCAACCCGATCACCAGCAGCGCGATCTTCATCGTCGCCACGCTGCTGCCCGGCAGCGACGCCGCCAATCAGGTGCGCGGCTGGTGCGGTGACATCGCCGCCCTCACCCGCTCGGTCGGCAAACGTGTGCCCAACGGCAACTTGTCATGTGTCTGCGGGTTCAGCGCCAGCGCCTGGGACGCCCTGTTCGGCAGCCCGCGTCCGGCGTCGCTGCATCCATTCCGTGAGTTCGGCGTCGAGGGCCGTCGCGCCGTAGCCACCCCTGGCGACATCCTGCTGCACATCCGCGCCGACCAGATGGACCTGTGCTTCGAACTGGCCACGCAATTGTGCAGCGCGCTCAATGGCGCGATCACCGTGGTGGATGAGGTGCAGGGTTTCCGCTACTTCGACATGCGCAGCATCATCGGTTTCGTCGATGGCACCGAGAATCCGGTGGGCCGCAAGGCTGACCACTTCACCCTGATCGGCAACGAAGACCCGGCGTTCGAATCCGGCAGCTATGTGCTGGTGCAGAAGTACCTGCACAAGATGGAGGCGTGGAATGCGCTGAGCGTCGAAGCTCAGGAAAAGGTGATCGGCCGCACCAAACTGGCCGACATCGAACTCGGTGAAGAGGTCAAGCCGAGCAATTCCCACAGCGCCCTGACCACCATCACCAAGGACGGCCAGGAGCAGAAGATCCTGCGCGACAACATGCCGTTCGGCCGCCCGGGGGCTGGTGAATTCGGCACCTATTTCATCGGTTACGCGCGCTCGCCGGAACCGATCGAGCAGATGCTGGAGAACATGTTTGTCGGCAAACCCGTGGGCAACTACGACCGTTTGCTGGACTTCAGCACCGCAGCCACCGGGGGTCTGTTCTTTGTGCCGTCAGCCGACCTGCTCGAAGAGCTGGCCGAGCGCGAGCCCGCGCAGGCGTGACACCGTAGCGCCACGCCCGCCCGTCACTCAGTGTGGCGCGCGCGGGATGGTTTTCAGCAGGTCTTCCGGGCTGATGTGGCCAACCACGCTGCCCGGTTGCGGCATGTTGAGGATGTGGCCTTTCATCTTGCCGATGATGTGCATCTCGCACGGCTTGCAGTCGAACTTCAGGGTCAGCACTTCGTCGCCGTGAATCAACTGCATCGGCGCGACCTTGGTGCGCACACCGGTCACGCCCTTGGCCTGTTTCGGGCACAGGTTGAACGAGAAACGCAGGCAGTGCTTGGTGATCATCACCGGCACTTCACCGGCCTCTTCGTGCGCCTCGTAGGCCGCATCGATCAGCTTCACGCCGTGACGGTGATAGAAGTCGCGGGCCTTCTGGTTATAGACGTTGGCCAGGAACGACAGGTGCGACTCCGGGTACACCGGCGGCGGCGTGGTTTCGGCCTTGCGGCTGCCACGCGGATGCGCGGCGACGCGAGCAGCGGTCAGCGCTTCGATCACTTCACGGCGCAACGCCTTGAGCTGCGAGTTCGGAATGAAGAACGCCTGCGGCGCATCGAGCTTGATGTCGGTGGCGTGGTACTGAGTGGTACCGAGCTGACCGAGCAGATCCTGCAATTGCTCCAGCGCCTGCTCCGGCTTGTTGGCCACACCGAACGGGCCGTTCAGAGTCACACTGGCGCTGATCCCCTCTTCGCTGGTAGCGGTCACTTCCAGCTGTTCTTCACGCAGACGTGCGACCCAGCTCAGAGCAATGCGACGCTCAGCAGAAGTCTTCTGCAACGCCTGTTGCCAGTTGTGGTCGAGGTTGCGGTTCAGCGGATGATTCGGCCGCAGCTTGTACAGGCCTTCGGGCATTTCGTTCGGCTCGACGCGGTAGCGATAGCGCTTCTCGCCGTCTTCTTCGAACTCGCCCTTTGGCTCGGCGATGTTGGCGCGGAAACCCACGACTTCACGCTTGACCAGCACGTTGAGGCCATCGCCGTTGGACAGCGGCTCCTGCGTCACCACCTGGATGTCACGCTTGCCGACTTTCTCGACGGTGCCCACTGGCAGGCCGGTGAAGGTCGGCGAGTCGAACGCGCCGATGTCGATCTTGCGATCGGTGACGAAGTAGTCGGTGCTGCCACGGTGGAAAGTCTTTTCCGGGTCCGGCAGGAAGAAGTGCGCGGTACGGCCGCTGGAAGCGCGGGCCAGGTCCGGGCGGTCTTCGAGCACGTCGTCAAGGCGCTGGCGGTAATAGGCGGTGATGTTCTTCACATAGCCCATGTCCTTGTAGCGACCTTCGATCTTGAACGAACGCACACCGGCTTCGACCAGCGCGCGAATGTTGGCGCTCTGGTTGTTGTCCTTCATCGACAGCAGGTGTTTTTCATAGGCGATCACCCCACCCTTTTCGTCTTTCAGGGTGTATGGCAAACGGCAGGCCTGCGAGCAATCACCACGGTTGGCGCTGCGCCCGGTCTGCGCATGGGAGATGTTGCACTGCCCGGAGAACGCCACGCACAGTGCGCCGTGGATGAAGAACTCGATGGCGGCATCGGTTTCATCGGCGATGGCGCGGATTTCTTTGAGGTTCAGCTCACGGGCCAGTACCAGCTGCGAGAAACCGGCCTGATCGAGGAACTTCGCCCGCTCAAGGGTGCGGATATCGGTCTGGGTACTCGCATGCAGTTCGATCGGCGGGATGTCCAGTTCCATCACGCCCAGATCCTGGACGATCAGCGCGTCGACACCGGCATCGTACAACTGGTGGATCAGCTTGCGCGCCGGCTCCAGTTCGTTGTCGTGCAGGATGGTGTTGATGGTGGTGAAAATGCGCGCGTGATAACGACGGGCAAATTCCACCAGCTCGGCGATTTCGCTCACCTCGTTGCAGGCGTTGTGGCGCGCGCCGAAGCTCGGGCCACCGATGTACACGGCGTCGGCGCCGTGCAGGATCGCCTCGCGGGCAATCGCCACGTCACGGGCGGGGCTGAGCAATTCCAGATGATGCTTGGGCAAGGACATAGTTTTTTTAGTCAGGCTGTCACGGTTAAGGCGCGCATTGTAGCCGCGAATCGACTGAGCGGCACGCCTGTGCTGCCAAGTGGCAACCGCAAACCCTGTGGGAGCTGGCTTGCCGGCGATGACGATGGTTCAGTCAACATAGATGTTGGCGGTGCTGACGCCATCGCTGGCAAGCCAGCTCCCACAGTTTCTTTACCGCAGGATCAGGCCTTGGCGGCCATTGCGGTGACTTCCACGCGCATGCCTTCCACCGCCAGCGACGCCACGCCCACCGCGGCGCGCACCGGCCATGGTTTGGCGAAGAAGTGTTTGTAGACTTCGTTGAACGCCGCGCGATCAGCCATGTCGGTGAGGTAGATGGTGAGGTGCATCACGCGATCCATTGAGCTGCCCGCCCGCTCCAGCGCCACTTTCAGCGCCTGCAGCGTGCATTCGCTTTGCAGGGTGATATCGCCCAGCTCCAGACTGCCGTCGGCGCGGGTCGGGATCTGGGTCGAAACCAGAATGCCGTTGAAACCAACAACGTCGGAGGAAATGGAATCGGCATCCGGATCAGGGGTGAAGCTGAGGTCTTGATTAGCCATGAAAGTCTCTTGTCTGGAGAGATTGAGGGTCGCCGGCCAACAACGCGCCGGGACTTTCGCGCGGGCAGTTTACATCAGTCCCCCGCTACGGCTCAGGCAACTGTCAGCCCCAGCCACAAATCGCGCGCATAAAAAAACGCCAGCCCTTTCGGACTGGCGTTTTTTCTGAATATGGCAGGGGCGGCTGGATTCGAACCAACGCATGGCAGGATCAAAACCTGCTGCCTTACCGCTTGGCGACGCCCCTGTATCTCAAGCTCTGTAACAAGCTCTGCGAGAATGGGCCGCAATTTACCAAGCTTTTTTTGATCTGGGAAGCCCTGAGTGCAAAAAAATTTGTTTTAAAACAGCCAGTTATTTCTGAGCCAAGGCAAACGCCACGATTCACTTCGACAAATTCAGCGCAATCGCCTCGCGAATCAGCGCTTTCAAGGCCGGCTCATCGACCTTGTCACCCTCATGAAAATCTATCGCCCGGCGGGTGTTGCCTTCCAGGCTGGCATTGAACAACCGCGCAGGATCGGCCAGCGCCGCGCCCTTGGCGAAGGTCATCTTCACCGCTGACTTGTAGGTCTCCCCGGTGCAAATGATCCCGCCCCGCGACCACACCGGAACACCGCGCCACTTCCACTCCTCCACCACCTCGGGATCAGCCTGGTGCATGACCTTGCGAATCTCGCCGAGGATGGCGCCGCGCCAATCGGCCAGTTCAGCGATTCGAGCGTCGATGAGTGCCGAAGCGTCGGTGGGTGGTATATCGGATTTCATGGCAAGTGTTCTCATCGATGTCGTTTACAAGCCGATTTGCTTGAGCCCCTCACGCATCCCTTGATCCGCTTGCTCGCACCATTGCTTGAGGCTCAGATCCGGTGGCAGGTTGCCTTCCAGGCTCTTGTATTGACCGTCGGCCAACACTTCGCCCTTGCGACCGAGACCTTCGTTCTTGTCGCCATCGGCCTTGTCGAACGCGCCCGGCATATTCGCAACGAACGCCACCATCTTGTTGGCGTTTTCAGTGCTATCCGCTTTCAGGTAGCCCTTGTCGACGCAATGCTTGATCAGGCCCAACATGTTGCGCCCCGTGTCGTACATGCCTTTCAGGGTAGCGGAATCTGGTGCTTCTGCGCGGGCCAGAGCGCAGAGGCCGAAAGTGGCGGTCAGTGCAAGGATCACAGCAATGTTTTTCATGCTCATTCCCCAGATTTCCAGTGAAACTTCTCAATTCCAAACCCGCCGCTCACCAGACTTCCAGAGCTGGCGCACAAAACCCGGTAACGATATCCATCACCTCCAGAATCCGATCCTCCAACTCTTCATCGGCATCACCGCGCATTGACCCCAACAGTTCATTAACCGATATAGCCGAAAAACCCTTATCTCGATACTTCAGCAGGATTTCCCGTATCGAAAGAAGATCATCCCCCCTCCTCAATGCGCCGGACAGTTCATCGTCCAACGGTTTATCAAGCGTTTTCATCATTGTTTCTCCCAATGCTCAGCCGTCGACCCTAGTGCCTTCTGGTAATCAGAAAGTGGCATGGCCTTACTAGGCTGAATGGTTCCGTGAGTTTTTTTGTCTTGCACATAACGAAGACTTTCCGGAAGTGAAGCGGTATTCAATTTGCAGGCGCTGTCTTTGCCGGTTCCGCCGGGTAACGTGGAGGGGCGCCGATGATCCGGCAGGTTTTGCGGGGTATCCGGCGCTACGGACATACCACCGGTATTGGGATGAACGTTCCCATCTTTATCAACTGGAATATCGACAGGACGTACCCCTAGGCCACGCGCGGTCGAGTCAGCAATGGGCTTTCCTTTTTCGTCGGTTTTCATGGCCCGATAGACATCGACCCCCGTCAGACCCATCGGATCCACCCACCCTGTAGGGTTCGGACCATAGGTGTAGAGATTCAGACCACCCGCATAACCGATCGGATCCTGGCTGACGAATCGCCCCACCGCCGGGTCATAGTAACGATGCCGGTTGTAATGCAGCCCGGTCTCATGATCATGGTACTGCCCTGGAAATCTTATAGGATTTCTCACATCACTTTGTCGGGCCGATTGCGATTGCTGCTCCGATATCGCCCCCCATGCCTTGTACTGAGCCGTCCAGACCAACTGCCCCTCAGAGTCGGTCAGTTCCTGAGGCGTACCCAGATGATCGCACTGATACCAGAGCAAAACGTCAATTGGCTGAACCGTGACCTTGCGATTCCACAACGGATCGTCATCCAGGCTGTACTCTCCCTGATACTCAGGCTGATTCGTCAGTGTAATCGGGGCATGTCGTATGGCCTGTGCTACAGGAATGAAACTACCGGGCTCGAAAATGTAGTGCACCGTGCGTCCGGCACCGCCATCCAGTTGCGCGGCACTGCTTTCCCAGGCAAGTCGGTTACCGTCCCAGCCGTAGAGCGTGAAGCCACAGCCGTACTCTCGCTGTATGCGTGCATGCTCGTTCCGGTTCCAGTGCGACCCCGCGTCGGGACGCCCCTTGGAATGGGCGACAGAGTTTTTGTGAAGACGACGTCCAAGAGCGTCATAGGCGAATTCAACCGACAAGCGTTGATCTTCAAATCGCACCAAACGGTCAAACAGATCCCATTGCAGGAAGCTCCGCTGATTGTTTTGCAGACGCTCGACCAGGTTGCCGCGCTCATCGTATGTGAACTGATTACCTTCGTACTCGTGTAGCAGGTTGTCTACCTGCCTCTCCTGGCGCGGAGACCGGTCCAGTGGTCGTCGAATTTCACTCGCCTTTTCATCAAGCAGATTACTGGCGGGGTCAAAGGTGAATGTTTCAACCACCTGTCGTGTCGCCGCTTCCAACAGTCGACCGAGAGGATCGTAACGGTATGAAATCGGGCCTCTTCGGGTATCGTTGATCGCAGTCAGTTGACCAGCGGCATCGTATTGATATGTCCGTTTGACAAGCGTCGCACCGTCCTCACTGCGTCCCAGCACCTGCTCCTGCAAACGACCGGCAGAATCCCACTTTTGCGTCTGCTGCAGGTGGTTGCCCTGATGCCGGACAATCTCACGATGAAGGTCGTCGCGCTCCAGGCCAATCAGCTCGTGCTCGTCCAGGCGTAGCCCCAACAAATGACCACTGCCATAGGTGAGCCAGCTGACACGGTGCCCGTCCGGACGAACTGTCGCGACCCGATTGTTGAGCACATCGTACTCGTGCTGCCACACGCCAACTACCGGGGACTGGTCCAGCCCAAGGTAATGCTGATGCTCGCGCAGCACATTGCCGGCCAGGTCGTGAAACCACTGTAAACGACTGTCTGCGTTGGCGGCTTCAATCAGGTTACCGTTGCCGTCATAAATGAAGCGCTCGCTTTGCGATTTCTCACCTTGACTGGCGCGTCGCTCAATCAGGCGTCCCATGGCATCAAAGCTCACGCAAATCACACGCTCGCCGTTGACGATATGACTCAAATGGCCCGTATCAGAATCATACCGATAGCGGGTGATACGACCATCAAAGCTCTTTTCTTCCAGCAGGCGACCCATCGGGTCGTAGAGGAAATGCGCCCGGCTCTCGTTTTCGTTGTCCAGCGCCTGCAAGCGCCCGAGACGATCCCAGCGGTATACCAATGTATGCTCATCAGCATCGAGGCGCTCGGCTACAAGACCAGCAGCCGTATATTTCCAGGTAGTGCAGCGGCCAAGACGATCCGTGTGCGCGAGCAACCGGGCTTCAGCGTCTCTTTCAAAATACTCCTCGGACTTGTCCGGGTGCCTGATCCAGGCCAACTGGCCCAGTCGATACCCGTACTCGGTACTCTGGCCGGCCGCGTCGGTAAAACAGATCATCTGTCCGAGTTCGTTGTACTCCCAGGCCCTGGTCTTTCCTGAGCAGTCGACATACTCGATCAGTTGACCGGCATCGTTGTAGTCGAGCTTCTTCTCATTGCCGTCGGCGTCTTTGATCGCTGTCGGCAACCCTGCCACGCTGTAGGCGAACTCCGTTACGTTACCAAGGGGATCGACTGCTTCCACAAGGTTGCCATGATCGTCATAAGCACGCTGCCACTGCCCCCCTTCTGCATCGCTGGTCTTGATCAATTGATCCAGATCGTCGTAGGCAAAATGCAGCACGCTGTCGTCGGCACGCAAATGTTCGACGACGTTGCCACGCTCGTCGTAGATGAAGCGATCAGTTGTGCCGTCAGCATGTACGTGTCGAATCAGGTTTTTCGCTTCGTCACGGAACAACCATTCGGAACGTTCATCCGGATGGCGAATGCGGTACGTATAACCAAGAATGTCGTAGTAGTGCCAGGTTTCGTTACCGTATGCATCGGTGACATAGGTCAGGCGAATATTCTCGTCCCATTCAAGGCGCGTGTCGAAACTGCCGTCGTCCGCCCACTCGCGAACGGCCCGGGCATCAGCGCCTGTGCCCTGCCATTCCAGATTCATGCCCCGTCCGGTCCGATCGGTGTAACGACGGATCAGATGATGCTGGTACTCATAGCTCCAGGCCGCCCCGTTCTCGTCCTGAGCCTGAATCAAATCACCGACACTGTCGTAGTAATAGGCACACAGTTGACGCTGAGGAACACCGTCGCTGATCAGCCAAAGCCCCTTCACGCGACCGTGCTCATCAAGCAGGGTGCCGAGGTGATATCTGACGTCGGCCATATCACCCTGATAGGTAATCAGGTCGGACAGCACCGGCATTCCTTCGTGGCGATGCTCGTAGTGCAGCATGATTCCCGCACCGTTGCGCAAAACCACGCCGACCAGCAAGAAACGTTGTCCACGACGCAGATAGGTTTCCTTGCGTTCAAACCCTCTGCACAACAGAAGCTGGTCATCGGTCACCCGTACCAGCGTCATGTTTTCAATGGCATCGTAGTGAGTCTGCCCTGTCTCGGGCAGCACATAGTCGTGGCTGCGACCATCAGCGTCATGGAACACCAGACTCCCGCCGACACAGTCAAAACGGGTAGTCAACGATGTAATCCAGCGGGCGCCCATCTCACTGGCGTCATACGCATCCAGACGCGAACAGTAGGTGCGTGTCCACTCGAGAGGGAATGCACCAGGCAGGTTGAAATCCGTATGGCTCAGCGATTCAGAGCCCAGGGCAAAACTGATGCTATGCACCGTGCCCGGCATGACGCCGTTTTTACATGTTTTGCAGTTATGCGTCGCTGGCGCTTGTTGGCTGCTGGCTTCAAGCCGCCCCTCTCCAGCCCTGTGCTGAGTCTTTGAAGTAGTATCCGGCTTGACGCTGGCCCCTTGACCATGTGCTCGACGCTTGCGCCAGCTCATGACAGAACCTGCCAGCATCTGCAGCAGCCAACCGATTGAATGCTGAACAGCGGGATCACCCAGCTTGTTCATTTGAGTGCGCAACTCCACACCCATAGTACGAAGCATGCCGGTATTGCTCAGCACCAAAGCCTTGGCACTGTCCGGCAACAGGTTCTTTGCCGCGCTGTTGGCAACACCTTTACCGGCAGCCTTGTAGGCGCTGAAGGCTGCGCCGAAAATATTACTGATGGCTGCCTTGGGGTCATGCAACAACTGTCCTCCGGCCGCACTCATCTTGGCACTCGCCGACTTCATGTCGCCTTTTGCATCGAGCTTGCCGTTGACGACCGTTTCCAGTCCCTTGGCGATTTCGTTGACCGCGTTCTGGCCAAGCTTGCCGCCGTTGTCGAGTATTTCAGCCAGCTTCGGCTTGGCCTGCTCTACAAAGTCATCGATCGTACCGACAATGGTGGCATTCAAATGTCCGATCAGGACTTCGATCAGCGAATCGCCCAGCAGCATCTTGGCGCTGTTACGAAGTTCTTGACGCACCAGTGACAAGGTCGGACGCAAGGTCATACGCGCCGAGGCCATTGTGGGTGGCGCCGGTAAAACACCGATCAGATTGATACCCAGGCTGACCCAGTCCAAAATCTGGCGTTGCTTGCTTTTGGCAAGGACAACAATGTCTCCGAGCGCATCCACCAAGGCCATGATGTTGCCCACCACCGGCAACGCTCCGGCAACGTTCTTGACGCGCTCAAGAGTGACTACTCCACCACTGATCGATTGCAGCCAGGCATCGAATCTGGCTGCACCGCGTCCGACATCCTTAATGTCAATGGTGTTGAGCGGAACGATCGCCACTTGAGGTTCACGTACTTTCGCGACAGGCGTTTCAGTCGTCATGACTGCATCTCATCCGTAAGATAGTTCAAGACTTTAAAGAAATGATTGATGGCCTGGGCCTGCCAACACTCATGCAACAAACATCAGGTGATGCCCGGCATATGCCGATGCGGTACATGTTGATTCAACTGATCACAGCCCCTTTCGGGCCGCTTGCAATCAGCGCAGCGCCGCAAGCGGTTTTCATACCGTCCAGAGCGATGGGCGTGCCATCAACGGTGTAGGTGCTGCTGCCCTCTGCAATCGGGAAAACCCCTTTGCACAGTGGACAGCTGACCTTGTGACCGACCCCGGCAACAGGCTTGCCATTGAGATCGGTCTGGGAGAAGGCTTCGAGCACCTTGCCACCGTGGGTGGTGGAGTCGCCCAAGCGAATGGCGTCTTTCATGTTGTCACTCCTTTGACTTGATCCTGGTCTCGTGAACCTGCCGTCTGCTGGTCTATCAGTCAGCTCTGCAGCCACCAGTTGAGCAGCGTTTCATCATCTTCATCATCAATGTTTTTATAGATATTGGCGTAATACCATTCGAGTCCGGTTTTCTCGCGGAACCGATCAAAAAACGCATTGATGCTGTCCATGCCATTGCTTGACGGCACAGCCAGTGACAGGTTGCCTTCGAAAACGCCATCCAGCGTTCCACCCAGTTCATTGCCAACATCCGTTTCCAGTTGTGCAATGACGCCCTCGGGGATGTAGTCGGCGTAAATATGAATACAAAAATTTCCTCCGCGCTTCAGGACTTCAGCGTGGGTATTTTTGTTTTTTATCGAGATGACATCACCTCGAGCCAAATTCAGCGCAAGACCAGGGGAAGACAACAGCTGATAAGTATCCTGCCCCATCGCGATTGCAGGGAGCTCTTCGAATACAGGGCCATCGTCATCTGATACAAACACCTCAATCAGAACAGGCAATTCTTTATCGTCCATATGGCGCTCCACAACTTCCACGTTCGACACACGACATCCCTTCTTTCACGTAACCGCTGTTTCCCGCACTCAGGTTACACGAAGCGCCCTCAAGATCTACGTTGACATCGGCCAGGTTGCCGCCATTCGAGGTCGCCACATTTTTATGCCCCAAGTGCATGTCATCAGGATTGCTAGAGGTATGCCCGCACCGCCAGCACTTGTACACACCCACCGGTTTGCTTTTGGCAATCAGTTTTTTGCGACATGCCGCTTGTCCTTTCCGACTACCGCCGCCGACCTTGCTCGCAGCGATGTCTTTAGCGGAGGCTCCAGCACCGTCCTTCAGCGCGCGCTTGGATGGCGGTTTTCTGACCAGACCTAAAGGGTCCACCCACTGCGTCGGGTTAGGCGCGTATTGATGAAGGTTGATACCGCCCATCAGACCTATCGGGTCTTTCGAGATGAAGCGACCTACATGGGGGTCGTAGTACCTGTAGCGGTTGTAGTGCAAGCCTGTTTCGTGATCGTGGTACTGACCCTGGAAACGAATGGGATTAGTCAGCCCGCGCCGCACTGCCGAGGCTGATGTCTGTTCTTTCACCTGCCCCCACGCTTTGTATTGAGCGCTCCAGGCGATCTCACCGTCTTGATCGGTAAGTTCCAATGGTGTGCCTAAATGGTCACACTGATACCAGGCCAGGGCATCGAACGGTTGTGCTTCAGGAGCGTGACTCCACAGCGGATCATCTTCAAGATTGTCGCCGCCGACATATTCAGGCTGACTCAACAGATCAATCGAGGCGTGTGTGAGGGCTTGAGCCACCGGTACGAATGTGCCGGGCTCATAAACGTAATGGACGGTGCGACCTGTCCCCCCATCAATAGGGGCTGGACTGCTTTCCCAGGAAAGGTTGTCCCCGTCCCACCCGTACAAGGTCAAGCCACAGCCAAGCAAGCGCTGAATGCGCCCCTGCTCATTTTTATTCCAGTGCGAACCTGCTTCAGGACGGTTCACATAATGGGCTGTCGAGTGCTTATACAACCGGCGACCCAAGGCATCGTAGGCGTATCTGACCGAAAGACGATCATCCTCAAAATGCACCAACCTATCGAACAGGTCCCATTGCAATCGACTGCGTTGACCATTGTGCCAACGCAATGTCTGGTTGCCACGATCGTCGTACTCGTAATGAGTACCGACGTATTCACGTAAAAGATTGTCTACCAACCGACTACGTGCCGGGGCCTGATCAAGAGGCCGGCGCACTTCTGTCACCTTCTCGTCGAGCAGGTTGCTGGCAGGATCGAACGCGAAGTTTTCAACGCCGAGGCGACTTGCTGCGCTGATCAGTCGCCCGACCGGATCATAACGGTAGGTAAGCGGTCCGCGACGAGTATCGTTCAGCTCGGTCAACTGGCCGACCGCATCATATTGGTATTGGCGTTTGAGCAACGTCGAATTGTCGTCGCTTCGACCGAGCAGTTGCTCCTGTAGCCGCCCTGCCGGATCCCACTTTTGCGTCTGGCGCAGGCGATTCCCTTGATAACGAGCGACTTCGCGATGTAAATCATCTCGCTCATAGCCGACCAGTTCGTGATCATCCAGTTTTAACGCGAGCAAATGCCCACTGCCGTACGTCAACCAACTCACCCGATGGCCATCCGGACGAGTCGTGGCGACACACTGATTGAGGGCATCGTACTCATGCCTCCAGATGGCAACGAGCGGTGCATCCAGATCCTGATAATGCTGGTGCTCTCTGATCAGATTACCGGCCGAATCATAAAACCACAGCAACCGGCTCTGGTCGTTCGTGGCCAAAACCATGTTGCCATTACCGTCATACGCAAAGGATTCGCTTTGAGTCGCATTGCCCAGGCTCGCATGGCGTTCAACAAGCCGCCCCATTGGGTCAAACGCCATCGAAATGATGCGCTCACCGCTGATGGCGCTCGCCAACCGCCCGCTCTCAGCGTCGTATTGATAGCGTGTGGCAAGGCCGTCGAAGCCTTTTTCCTCAAGCAATCTTCCGACAGGATCATAGTGAAACTGGGTGCGCTGCTCGTTTTCGTTTTCGAGTGCTATCAAACGGCCTAGCAGGTCCCAACGGTAACGAAGCGTTTGCTCGCAGGCGTCTACTCGCTCGGCAACCAGACCGGCCGCGTTATAGCTCCACGTCGTACAGCGATCCAGACCGTCAACATGAGTGAGCAGACGCCCTTCGGCATCACGCTCGAATCGCTCCTCGGTTTTATCCGGATGCGTTATCAAGGCGACATGCCCGGCCTTGTACTGATATTCGGTGCTTTGCCCCGTTGCATCGGTAAAGCAGATCATCTGACCGCGATCGTTGTATTCCCATTCGCTGGTCTTGCCGGAGCAATCGGTATATTTGAGAAGCTGACCGGCAACGTTGTACTCAAGCGTTTTCTCGTTGCCTGTTGCATCCTTGATAGCGATCAACTGACCTGCTTTGTCATAGGCGTACTCCGTCTTGTTGCCAAGCGGATCGACTGACTCCACCAGATCGCCGGCGTCATCGTAAGCTCGTTGCCACTGACCGCCTTCTGCATCACTTACCTTGATCAGTTGGTTGAGATCATCGTAGGCGTAGTGAGCGACACTGCCGTCAGGACTGATGTGCTCGAGCAAATTACCGCGCTCGTCATAGCTGTAGCGATCGGTGGTGCCATCTGTATGAACGTGACGAATCACGTTCTTCGCATCATCGCGAAAGAACCACTCTGAACGTTCATCGGCATAGCGAATCCGGTAGGTATAGCCCTTGATGTCGTAGTAATGCCAAGTCTCGTTGCCATGGGCATCAGTGACGTAAGTCAGACGGATGTTTTCGTCCCATTCAAGGCGGGTATCGAAACTGCCGTCATCCGCCCACTCGCGCACAGCCCTGGCGTGCGATGTGTGGCCATCCCACTGCAGATTCAAACCGCGGCCGGTGCGATCGGTATACCGAGTCAGGAGGTGATGCTGATACTGATAACTCCAGGCCGCACCGTTTTCATCCTGCGCCTGGATCAAGTCGCCATGGAGGTCGTATTGGTAACGACACAATTGCCGCACCGGCGCGCCGTCACGAATCTCCCAGAGACCGGTCAAGCGTCCTTGATCATCTATCAGCGTTCCGATGTGCAAGTGAACTTGCGTGACGTCACCTTGATAGGTGATCAGATCGGATAATACGCGGGCGTCCCCATGGCGATGCTCGTAATGCAGCATCAGCCCGGCACCACTGCGCATTTTTACATCCGTCAGCCAAAAGGAACGACCACGACGGACATAGGTTTCCTTGCGCTCGAAACCGAAGCAAACGAGCAGTTGATCCTCAGCGGAACGAACCAGCGTGAGATTTTCAACGGGGTCATAGTGAAAGAGGCCTGGCTTGGGCAGGGGGAAATCGATGCTACGACCATCGGCTCCAAAAAAAACCAGTCCATCGTCCTTGCAGTCGAATCGGGTCGTAAACTCTGTTACCCACCGTGCCCCTAATTCGCCATTGTCAAAAGCATCGAACCGGGAGCTGTAGGTGCGCACCCACTCGATAGGAAATGAACCCGGCAGGCTGAAATCGGTATGGCTCAGTGACTCGGATCCCAACGCAAAACTGATGCTGTTGCAAGTACCCGCACAAGCACCATTTTTTTTGCCATTGGCGTTGGCGTTAGCAGGAGCCTGATGGCTGCTGGCCTCGAGTCGCCCTTCACCTGCCTTGTTCTGAGCCTTACTGGTGGCGTTGGGTTTAACGCTGGCACTCTGTCCATGCCCACGACGCTTGCGCCACGTCAACACAGCACCGCTGAGCATTTGCAACAACCAACCAATCGTGTGACGCGTTCCCGGGTCACCCAACTTGCTCAATTGGGTTTTGATCTCAGGCCCCATCGCTCTCAATGAACCGGTGTGCGTCATCACCAGTTTTTTGGCCTGATCCGGCAGAAGATTCTTCGCTGCGCTGTTGGCAACCCCTTTACCCACGGCTTTGTAGGCACTGAATGCCGCCCCGAAGATATTACTGATCGCCGCTTTGGGATCGCTGAGCAGTTGATTGCCCGCCGCCGTGATTTTTTGTCCAGCCGCGCGCGCATCGCCTTTTGAATCAAGCTTGCCATTTACAACGGCCTCAAGACCCTTGGCAATTTCGGTGACTGCGCTTTCGCCGAGTTTTCCTGCATCGGCGAGAATGCCCGAGAGTTTGCCTTGAGCCTGTTTCACGAAGTCATCGATCGTGCCGACGATGGTTGCGTTCAAATGCCCGACCAGCACTTCGATCATCGAATCGCCCAACAGCATCTTGACGCTATTACGCAATTCCTGACGTACCAGAAACAAGGTCGGACGCAAACTCATACGAGCAGCTGCCATCGTCGGAGGCGCAGGTAAAACACCGATCAGGTTGATCCCCAGGCTGACCCAATCAAGCAACTCCCGCTGCTTGCTTCTGGCAAGCGTGACGATATCGCCAAGCGCATCGACCAGCGCCATGATGTTGCCGACAACCGGCAGCGACCCGGCAACTCCTTTGATTCGATCGAGCGTGACGACACCACCGCTGATGGATCGCAGCCAGGCATCAAACCGGGCAGCACCACGACCTACGTCCTGCACGTCCAGCGTGTTGAGCGGAACGATCGCTACCTGCGGCTCGCGCTTCTTGGCAACGGCTGCCTCAGTCATGAGAGCACCTCACCATTCAGCAGGCCAGGCGTCTTGAGCGATGGTTTGGGCAAGGACGGGGCCGGGAGGCTTGGCAGTTTCCCTGCCTTGCTCGCTGCCCCGAGGATGCTCGATGCACTCGGCAGCGCCGCACTCGCCAGTTTCGGCAACCCGGCCGCCCCACCCTGCAAAGCCCCTTTCACCTGCTGCGCCGTTTGCATCGCGCTTTGTGCGGTCTGCATGGCGCCCATGCCGCTCTGCGCCAGTTCCTTGCCCTTCTCCAACATGTCCCAGTTCTTGTTCGGCAGAACCTGCGCAACCATCGCCTGCACCTGGCTCGGTACCTCTTCTGCGGCTGGCGGTTTCAGCGGCCATTCCGCTTTGCCGATGTAGCTGCCCTCACTCCAGGTGTCCGCCGGATCCTTGCCGAACAACACACGCGCGGGGCCCGGTGCGGCGCCGGCGACGCTGGCGAAACCCTTGGCGTCGAGCTTGCCCTTGATGCTCTTGCCGAGGGCGTCGATGACTTCGTAGTCGCCTTCCTTGATGCCCTGACGCCCGGCGTACTGGTTGAACAGTTCCAGATTGCCCTTGCCCGGTTTCGGCGGTTCCGGGAATACCCCGGCCAGACTTTTCGCCCCGGTGTAGGCGAAGTTCGCCGCGTGCGCGGTGTACGGGCCGGTGGTGGCGTGGGTGATGCCGCCAGCGTTGTAGGTGGTCGCGCTGCCGCCGCCCTGAATCACCAGTTCGGTCTTGGCGGTGATGGTGATGCGGTCGGCATTGGCGGTGATGTTGAGTTTGGCCAGCAGGTTGATGCTGTCCTTGAGGGCCTTGACGTCGATGTCGCCGGAGGCCGCGACCAGGCGCCAGCCCATGCTCTGCACGAACAGACGCATGCCACGGCTGGCACTGGCCAGCAGGCGTTTGCCGATGGAAAAACTGGTGTGCCCGGTGCTGCTCAGCGCCAGGTGTTCACCGGTGGCGATATGGCTGGAGCGCGGCGTGGTCAGGGCGATACCGGCGGGGCTGGCGAGCACCAGATGCGGTTCAGTGAATTCCGGAAATTCATTGGCGGTCATGTTCGCCGGGCCACTGCCGAGCACACCCTGATGCTGCGCGTGCAACGCCTTGGCCACGTCGTCCTGATCGCCGGCCTCCTGGGCCTGAAGCTCTTTGGCCTGAGTGGCGAAACCGTCCTGCTGATCGCTGGCAGTGGCGAGGCGCTCGGCGGTTTCCGGCAGGTCCTTGTGGTGTTTGGATTCGTTAGGGCGCGGCTCGGTGGTAATCAACAGACCGGCGCCAGCACGCACCGCGCCATGGCGGTCGGTACGCAGCTCGAAACCTTCGCCACGCGGCTGCCCGCCGCTCGGGCGTGGGTGGGTCAGGTAACCGAGGTTGATCGCACTCGCGCCGTGATCACTGCGCAGCGCAATACTGATCTCGCTGGTGGTGTCGTCGATGCGCAGTTCGTTGGCGCGGCTGCCCTTGTATTCCTTGCTCTTGACCGTGGCCAGGGTCTTGAAGTCCGGCAGCTTGTACGGCGGCAGGTTCGCGCCATGGTACAGGCAGCCGGTGATCAGCGGCTGATCGGGATCGCCTTCCAGGAATGTGATCAACACCTCCATGCCGACCCGCGGAATGTTGATCGCGCCAAAGGTTTCCGCGGCCCAGTTCGAGGCCACGCGCATCCAGCAACTGGTCTTGTCGTCGTGCTCGCCTTCGCGGTCCCAGAAAAACTGCACCTTCACCCGACCGTACTGGTCGCAGTAAATTTCTTCGCCCTCGGGGCCGCAGACCACGGCGCTCTGAGTGCCGAGGACTTTCGGTTTCGGGTGATCGAGCGGCGGCCGGTACGGCACATCCCACGGGATCGCATTGAAGCGGTTGCGGTAGCCCTGGTGGAAATCGTCCTTGTTGTCGGTGGTGTCGCTGGTCACCGACTCTTCCAGCACTTGCGGCTGTTTGCCTTCGTGGAAGATCTCGGTGAGCAGCCACAGATCGTTCCACGTCGGGTTGGCATGTTCGGTCAGGGCGAGGAAATGCCCGCTGACCAGAATCGGCTGGTCGCTGTTGCCTTCGGCCAGTCGATAGTCGCTGCGATGGCGTTCCAGTGCGCGATTGGCCAGGTGCTTGCCGCGCTCGCGGTCAACGAATCGCCCCGGGTAATCGTAATCTTCCAGATCCGGCTGAGCGCTGCTCTTGGCATCGCTTTCGAGCTCGATCTTCGGTTTGACGAAGTCATAATCGCGCCGCGTGGTGCGGCTGGTGCGGGTCGCCAGACGCAGGCCGAAACGCTTGACCACCGGTTGATCGGCGACCAGTCCGGAGTCCTGCTGATAAGCCACTGGCGCCAGTTTCGGGAACACCGTCTGGTCATCGCCGAACATCAGTTTGTGGCCGCTGGCGGTGTGCTGGAAGTGGTAGTGAATCCCCTCCTCCTCGCACAGGCGCTGGACGAAATGCAGATCGCTTTCGTCGTACTGCACGCAGTAGATGCGCTCCGGGTAAATCGCGCTCAGCTGGAAGTGATAGTCGCTGGCGAGGATGCCGTGTTCTTCCAGGACCTTGCTGATGATCTGTTGCACGGTCATCTGCTGGAAGATGCGCTGGTTGACCCGATGCGCGAGGTACGACAGCTGCGGGCGCAGGGAGATTTTATAGCGGGTCAGGCGCTTGCCGGCCTCGCCCTGGGCGATGCTGTAGATCAGCCCGTGAATCCCCGTGCCGCTGGGCGACAGTTGCAGGAACGCCAGTTTGTGCAGCAGGCTTTCGAGGTTGATCGAGGCCTTCTCACTGACCAGTTCCAGTTCGAACTCGAAGGGGGTGTTGAGCGCCTCTTTTCCGGTGAACGACAGCACCTGGAAATCGCTGTCCGCGCCATCGATGGTCAGATTGAAATGAGGCTGATTGGCCGATGAGAACATCCCTTGTTCCTCGCGCAATGCTGCGACGGACGCCATTCCATGAAGCGTGGCGCACGCAAAAAATTCTGTAGGTCAAAGCCGCCCCGGCCAGCCGCACTGGCCGGGGTGGTACAACCATCAGTCGCGATTAAACGACTGGAGCACGCCAGTCATCGGAACCCGAAGTACCGGATACTTCGTGGGTCCAGGTGATTTTGCGGTAGGTGAACTGCACTTCTTCCAGGTGGGTGAAGTGGGCGTTCGACGGATCCTGGCAGTTGTGCATCTTGTTGTTGATGGCGACGATGATCGCGTCTTCCAGTTTGGTGGTGTAGTAGTGCTCCTGGGTACCTTGAGCCGAAGTGCGGTACCACTGGATAACGATTTCGCTCATGCGCTCGCCGGAGGTCAGAGCAGCTTGCAGCAGCGGCGAAGCCTTGTCGTAGACCTTGGTGATCACAACTGGCTTGTGAACGCGCTGACCGGTTGGCTGACCGGACTGTGGGTCACGCGGGATGATCACGTCGTGGCTGAAAGCCTGAACCATGACCTGGTCTTCGTGGCCTTCCTGGTAGGTGTTGCCAACGGAGTCGGCGGTGAAGGCGCCGGCAGTGATCAGGCCTTGTTTCTCGCCGGTAACCGACATGTACGCTGGTGTTGCCATGGGGTGCTCTCCTTGCGGAATAAATTTAGGGTGCCCGGGAGGCGAAATCGCCCGGTGGGTGCCTGACTGTTATCAAGGAGCGTGCCAGGTTTGCCAAAGTCTCCGTGATACGGGGGTTAAACTGCTCTAAAGCTCATGTTTCAAGATGTTTCATGCCAAAATAAGGCTAAAAGTGCGCAACTTCTTGCGCAGTGGTGTGCAAGAAGTTGCGCACTCGGCTACAGGCTCCGGCACACGGGCTCTGTAGCAATTCGAGTAGCGAAAAAACGCGATCAAGTGCGCAAGAAGTTGCGCATAAAGGCGCATTGCCATTACTTGGCGAGATGTCGAGGGCCGCAAATGACCGAACCAGCGCCCCTTTTTGCCGTTCCATCACTGGCACGCCAGCCCCGGATTGTCGGACAGTCCCACCCCAGAGCCTTCCCGCGAACCACGTCGGGCCGGCCCGAGGGTTAAAAAGCGTCTTATAAATGAAACACCGCCCTCGGCTATACTCCCCGCATTTCGACTTAGGCACGAGGAATCACTGTGAAGAACTGGACGTTGCGCCAACGCATTTTGGCGAGCTTTGCGGTGATTATCGCGATCATGTTGCTGATGGTCGTTGTCTCGTATTCACGCTTGCTGAAGATCGAGGCCAGTGAAAGCAGCGTGCGTGACGACGCGGTTCCCGGCGTCTATTACAGCTCGATGATCCGCGGGGCGTGGGTTGACAGCTATCTGCAGACCCAGGAACTGCTGGGCCTCAAGGAAGGGCAGGGCATCAGCAGCGAAGACGCGGCGGACTACAAGGCGTTCGAGACGCGCCTGCAAGAGCAGATGGCCAACTATCGCAACACCGTCACCACCGACGAAGACCGGGTCGAGTTCGCCGCGTTCGAGAAGGATCACGACACCTACATGCAGATCCAGGATCAGGTACTCGATCTGCACAAGCGCAATCTCGAAGCCGAGGCGGTCAAGCTGTTCACCGAGAAGCTGACCCCGGCCTGGTACACCGGCCGCATGAAACTCAACGACATCATCGGCGAGAACAAGCGGGTCGCTGATCAGGCCATGGCCAACATCGACGAAGCCGTGGCGGCGGCCAAGGTCAGCATGTTCGTCTCGCTGCTGGTGGCCGTGCTCGCAGCCGGCGCCTGCGGTCTGTTGCTGATGCGCGCGATCATGGCGCCGATGAACCGCATCGTGAAGATCCTCGAAATCATGCGTACCGGCGACTTGAGCAGCCGGCTGAATCTGGACCGCAAGGACGAGTTCGGCGCGGTGGAAACCGGCTTCAATGACATGATGACCGAGCTGACTTCGCTGGTGTCCCAGGCCCAACGCTCCTCGGTGCAGGTGACCACTTCGGTGACCGAGATTGCCGCCACCTCCAAGCAGCAACAGGCCACCGCCACCGAAACCGCGGCCACCACCACTGAAATCGGCGCGACTTCGCGGGAAATCGCCGCCACTTCGCGGGATCTGGTGCGCACCATGACCGAAGTGTCCACCGCCGCCGATCAGGCCTCGGTGCTTGCCGGTTCCGGCCAGCAAGGCCTGGCGCGCATGGAAGACACCATGCATTCGGTGATGGGCGCGGCCGATCTGGTCAACGCCAAACTGGCGATCCTCAACGAGAAGGCCGGCAACATCAATCAGGTGGTGGTGACCATCGTCAAGGTCGCCGACCAGACCAACCTGCTGTCGCTCAACGCCGCCATCGAGGCCGAGAAGGCCGGCGAATACGGTCGCGGTTTTGCCGTGGTCGCCACCGAAGTACGGCGTCTGGCGGATCAGACTGCGGTCGCCACTTACGACATTGAGCAGATGGTCCGCGAGATCCAGTCGGCGGTGTCTGCCGGCGTGATGGGCATGGACAAGTTCTCTGAAGAAGTGCGCCGGGGCATGGCCGAGGTGCAACAGGTCGGCGAGCAGCTGTCGCAGATCATCCATCAGGTGCAGGCGCTGGCGCCGCGGGTGTTGATGGTCAACGAAGGCATGCAGGCCCAGGCCACCGGTGCCGAACAGATCAACCATGCGCTGGTGCAGTTGGGCGATGCCAGCAGCCAGACCGTCGAGTCTCTGCGTCAGGCCAGTTTCGCCATTGACGAACTGAGCCAGGTGGCCGTCGGGCTGCGCAGCGGCGTTTCGCGATTCAAAGTCTGATGAGCGAAATCACCGCCAAACGCAGCGCTGCGCCCGTGGCGAAGCAGGCGTTGTTCCTGCTGTTTCGCATCGGCAGCGAGCGTTACGCCTTGCGCGCCACCGAGGTGGCGGAAGTGCTGCCGCGCCTGCCGTTGAAGCCGATTGCCCAGGCGCCGAAGTGGGTCGCCGGGGTGTTCGCCTATCGCGGCACGGTGGTGCCGGTGATCGATCTCAGTGCGCTGACCTTCGGCCATCCCGCCGAGGCGCGCACCAGCACGCGACTGGTGCTGGTGCATTACCGCCCGGATGAACGGCAGCCGCCGCGCTGGCTCGGGCTGATCCTTGAGCAGGCGACCGACACCCTGCGCTGCAATCCCGAGGATTTTCAGCCTTACGGTCTGGACAATCGTCAGGCGCCGTACCTCGGCCCGGTGCGCGAAGATGCCCAGGGGCTGGTGCAATGGGTCCGGGTCAACGACCTGCTGGATGACGCGGTGCGCAGCCTGCTGTTCCCGGCGCCACTCGAGGCGCAGTCATGAGCAGCGACCAGCGTTTTTTCGATTTCCTCAAGGAGCGCATCGGTCTGGATGTGACCTCGGTGGGGCCGGCGATCATCGAGCGCGCGGTGCGCCAACGCACCACGCTCTCGCAAGCGGCGCACAGCGATGAATACTGGCAACTGCTGCAAGGTTCTCGGGACGAACAGCAGGCGTTGATCGAAGCGGTGATCGTCCCCGAAACCTGGTTTTTCCGTTATCCGGAATCCTTCGCCACCCTCGGCAAACTGGCGCGCAAGCGTCTGGACCAATTGAACAACATGCGCGCGCTGCGCATTCTCAGCCTGCCGTGCTCGACCGGCGAAGAACCCTATTCGATTGCCATGGCCTTGCTCGATGCCGGGCTCAAGCCGCATCAGTTCAAGGTCGATGGCATGGATGTCAGTCCGCTGTCGGTGGACAAGGCGCGACGGGCGCTGTACGGCAAGAATTCGTTTCGGGGGCAGGATCTGGATTTTCGCGAACGTCATTTCACGGCCGAGCAGGACGGCCATCGGGTCAGCGAAACGGTACGTGAGCAGGTGCGCCTGCAGACCGGCAATGTGCTGGATCCGACGCTGCTGGCGGGTGAGCCGCCGTTCGATTTCGTGTTTTGCCGCAACCTGCTGATCTATTTCGACCAGCCGACCCAGAAGCAAGTCTTCGAAGTGCTCAAACGTCTGACGCACGTTGATGGCGTGTTGTTCATCGGCCCGGCCGAGGGCAGTCTGCTCGGGCGCCTGGGCATGCGCTCGATCGGCATCCCGCAGTCGTTTGCCTTCAGTCGACACGCTGAACCCATGCCCGAACCTGTGGCATTGCCGACCCCGACCCCTTTGCCGGTGCGCCAACCTCTGCGCAGTCCGCCGCCAGTATCGCCGCCGGTGCGTCCGCGGCCGTTTGCCAGCGTTGCACCGTTGCCGGGCAGCAGCAAAAGCGCCCACCCGGACGCGGCGACCTTGCTCGCCAACATCGCTGCGCTGGCCAACGAAGGCAAAAGCGCCGAGGCCCGCGCGGCATGCGAGCAGTATCTGCGCAGTCACGAACCGGTGGCGCAGGTGTTTTACTGGCTCGGTCTGCTCAGCGATGTTGCCGGTGCCGCGCTTGAAGCCCAGAGTCATTACCGCAAGGCCTTGTACCTTGAACCGCAACACCCCGAAGCGTTGATGCACCTGGCCGCCTTGCTGCAGGCCCAGGGTGACAGCGCCGGTGCCAGACGATTGCAGGAACGCGCCGCCCGCAGCGGCCGCACCGCCGACAGTGAGCGTAAACGATGATCCCGTCCGACACCTTGAACGTCACCCACGAAGACGCCCGGGCCATCGATGATTGCTGGAACCGTATCGGTATTCATGGCGACAAGTCGTGCCCGTTGCTGGCCGAGCACATTCATTGCCGCAACTGCGCGGTGTATTCCGCCGCCGCCACGCGCCTGCTGGACCGTTATGCATTGCAGCAGGACGAACGCGATCCGGTCGCTGTGGCGGTCGAAACCGATGTGAAAACCCGTTCGCTGCTGATGTTCCGCCTCGGCGAAGAATGGCTGGGACTGGCGACTCGCAGTCTGGTGGAAGTGGCGCCGCTGCAGGCGATCCACTCGCTGCCGCACCAGCGTTCACGGGCCTTGCTCGGCGTGGCGAACGTGCGCGGGGCGTTGGTCGCGTGCCTGTCGCTGGTCGAATTGCTCGACCTGGACGGCAACGCCGCACCGGCCACTGGCGCGCGAATCATGCCGCGCATGTTGATCATCGCGGCGCACGGCGGACCGGTGGTGGTGCCGGTGGACGAGGTCGACGGCATCCATGCGATCGATGAAAAAATTCTCGACGCCGCGTCGCGTGCCGGTGGTGAACACAACAGCACGGCCAGCGCCAAATACACCCGTGGCGTTTTGCAATTCCGCGGGCGCAGCCTGCGTTGGCTGGATGAAGAACAGCTGCTGTCCGCCGTGACCCGGAGCCTCACATGACCCCTGAGCAAATGCGCGACGCCTCGCTGCTGGAGCTGTTCAGCCTGGAAGCCGAAGCCCAGACCCAGGTGCTCAGCAGCGGGCTGCTGGCGCTGGAGCGTAACCCGACTCAGGCCGACTATCTGGAATCGTGCATGCGTGCGGCGCACTCGCTCAAGGGCGCGGCGCGGATCGTCGGGATCGACAGCGGTGTCAGCGTCGCCCACGTGATGGAAGATTGCCTGGTCAGTGCCCAGGAAGGGCGGCTGTTGTTGCGTCCCGAGCACATCGATGCGTTGCTGCAAGGCACCGATCTGTTGATGCGCATCGCCACGCCGGCCAATGCTCCGCAAGCGCCGGACATCGAAGCGTATGTGGCGTTGATGGGGCGCCTGCTTGACCCTTCGGCAGCGCCCGCAGTCGCGCCGCCGCCGATGGCCGAATTGCAGATGCAGGCGCCGCCGCCTGCGCCGATTGAAAGCCCGGCGCCATCGATCGAAACACCGTTGGAAACCTCCGACCCGGCCCCGCGCAAGAACAAGCGCACCACCGAGGGTGGCGAGCGCGTGTTGCGGGTCACCGCCGAACGCCTGAACAGCCTGCTCGACCTGTCGAGTAAATCGCTGGTCGAAACCCAGCGCCTCAAACCGCATCTGGCAACCATGCAGCGCCTCAAACGCATGCAGAACAATGGTCTGCGGGCGCTGGAAAGCCTCAATGTGCACCTCAAGGAACATGCGCTGAGCCTCGAAGCCCAGGAAGCCCTTGAAGACGCGCGGCGCCTGCTGGCCGAATCCCAGCAATTGCTCGCGGAAAAGAACGCCGAGCTCGACGAGTTCGCCTGGCAAGCCAGCCAGCGCGCGCAAGTGCTCTACGACACCGCGCTGGCTTGTCGCATGCGCCCGTTTGCCGACGTGCTCACCGGTCAGGTGCGTATGGTTCGCGACCTGGGGCGCAGTCTTGGCAAACAGGTGCGGCTGGAGATCGAAGGCGAGAAGACCCAGGTCGATCGCGACGTGCTGGAAAAGCTCGAAGCGCCGCTGACTCATCTGCTGCGCAACGCGGTCGATCACGGCATCGAAACCCCGGAGCAACGCCTGCTCAAGGGTAAGTCCGAAGAGGGCCTGATCCGCTTGCGGGCCTCACACCAGGCCGGTTTGCTGGTGCTGGAACTGAGCGATGACGGCAACGGTGTCGATCTGGAAAAGGTCCGCCGCAGCATTGTCGAGCGTCAGCTGTCGCCGGCAGAAACTGCCGCGCAGTTGAGCGAAGAAGAGTTGCTGACGTTCCTCTTTCTGCCGGGTTTCAGTCTGCGCGACACGGTCACCGAAGTGTCCGGGCGTGGCGTCGGCCTCGACGCGGTGCAGCACATGGTGCGGCAACTGCGCGGTGCAGTGGTGCTGGAGCAGACGGCGGGCGAGGGCAGCCGCTTTCATCTGGAAGTGCCGCTGACCCTGTCGGTGGTGCGCAGTCTGGTGGTGGAAGTCGGCGAGGAGGCTTATGCGTTTCCGCTGGCGCATATCGAACGCATGTGCGATCTCGAGCCACAGGACATTGTGCAGATCGAGGGCCGCCAGCATTTCTGGCACGAAGGTCGACACGTCGGGCTGGTCGCCGCCAGCCAGTTGCTGAATCGTCCGGCCAGTCAGAGCAGCGGCGAAACCCTCAAGGTCGTGGTGATCCGCGAGCGTGACGCGATCTACGGGGTGGCGGTCGAGCGGTTTGTCGGCGAGCGCACGCTGGTGGTGCTGCCGCTGGATGAGCGGCTGGGCAAGGTGCAGGACATTTCCGCCGGAGCCTTGCTCGACGACGGTTCGGTAGTGCTGATCGTCGATGTCGAAGACATGCTGCGCTCGGTGGACAAACTGCTCAACACCGGGCGTCTGGAGCGTATTGCCCGCCATGGCAATCAGGCCGCCGAAGTGGTGCGCAAACGGATTCTGGTGGTCGACGACTCGCTGACCGTGCGCGAGTTGCAACGCAAGCTGCTGCTCAATCGCGGCTACGACGTGGCGGTCGCGGTGGACGGCATGGACGGCTGGAACGCGCTGCGTTCGGAGGACTTCGATTTGCTGATCACCGACATCGACATGCCGCGCATGGATGGCATCGAACTGGTCACCCTGTTGCGCCGCGACAACCGCCTGCAATCGCTGCCGGTGATGGTGGTCTCGTACAAGGATCGTGAAGAGGACCGGCGTCGTGGACTGGACGCTGGCGCCGACTATTATTTAGCCAAGGCCAGTTTTCATGACGACGCCCTGCTTGATGCAGTGGTTGAGCTCATTGGAGGAGCGCGGGCATGAAAATCGCAATCGTCAACGACATGCCCCTGGCGGTGGAGGCTTTGCGCCGTGCGCTGGCTTTCGAGCCGGCGCATCAGGTGGTCTGGGTCGCCAACAACGGCGCCGAGGCTGTGCGTCTGTGCGCCGAAAACACGCCTGATCTGATCCTGATGGACCTGATCATGCCAGTGATGGATGGCGTCGAGGCCACGCGGCGGATCATGGCCGAAACCCCGTGCGCGATCGTCATCGTCACGGTCGACCGTCAGCAGAACGTGCACCGGGTCTTCGAAGCCATGGGCCATGGCGCGCTGGACGTAGTCGACACCCCGGCCATTGGTGCGGGGAACGCGCAGGAGGCGGCGGCGCCGTTGCTGCGCAAGATCCTCAACATCGGCTGGCTGATCGGCGAGAAAACCCCGCGCTCGCGTCCGGTGCCGACGCCCCACCGCAGTTCGGCGTCGTGCAAGCGGCTGGTGGCGATCGGCTCGTCCGCCGGCGGACCGGCCGCGCTGGAAGTCCTGCTCAAGGGCCTGCCACGCCATTTCTCGGCGGCCATCGTGCTGGTGCAGCATGTGGATCAGGTGTTCGCCGCAGGCATGGCCGAATGGCTGGCCAGCGCCAGCGGCCTCGATGTACGCCTGGCCCGCGAAGGCGAGCCACCGCAGGCCGGCGCGGTGCTGCTGGCCGGCACCAACCACCATATTCGTTTATTGAAAAACGGCACGCTGGCCTACACCGCCGAGCCGGTCAACGAGATCTACCGACCCTCGATCGACGTGTTTTTCGAAAGTGTCGCCAGCTATTGGAATGGCGATGCCATCGGGGTTTTATTGACCGGGATGGGACGCGACGGGGCGCAAGGGCTTAAGCTCATGCGCCAGCAGGGTTATCTGACCATCGCGCAGGATCAGCAAAGCAGTGCGGTGTACGGCATGCCCAAGGCCGCAGCGGCGATCGATGCGGCCGTCGAAATCCGTCCACTGGAAAAGATAGCGCCACGGTTGCTGGAGGTTTTCCCAAAATGAACAGGCTATTCCGCAATCCTGGCCCCCGCAGTACTCAGGTGACCGCCCATGAATGATTTACAGATCGACGACATTAAAACCGACGAAAACGCCGCCATGGTGTTGTTGGTGGACGATCAGGCGATGATCGGCGAAGCCGTGCGCCGTGGGCTGTCGAATGAAGAGAACATCGACTTCCACTTCTGCTCCGACCCGCACCAGGCCATCGCCCAGGCGGTACGGATCAAGCCGACGGTGATTCTGCAGGACCTGGTGATGCCCGGCCTCGACGGCCTGAGCCTGGTGCGCGAATACCGCAATCATCCGGCGACCAAGGACATCCCGATCATCGTGCTGTCGACCAAAGAAGACCCGCTGATCAAGAGCGCGGCGTTTTCCGCCGGGGCCAACGACTATCTGGTGAAACTGCCGGACACCATCGAGTTGGTGGCGCGCATCCGTTACCACTCGCGCTCGTACATGACCCTGTTGCAGCGGGATGCGGCGTATCGGGCGTTGCGCGTCAGTCAGCAGCAGTTGCTCGATACCAACCTGGTGCTGCAACGGCTGATGAACTCCGATGGGCTGACCGGGCTGTCCAACCGCCGGCACTTCGACGAGTACCTGGAGCTGGAATGGCGCCGCTCGCTGCGCGACCAGAGCCAGTTGTCGTTGCTGATGATCGACGTCGATTACTTCAAGTCCTACAACGACAGCTTTGGCCACGTCGAGGGCGACGAAGCGCTGCGCAAGGTCGCCACGGCGATCCGCGACGCCAGCGCCCGACCATCGGACCTGCCGGCACGCTACGGCGGTGAAGAGTTCGCGCTGGTGCTGCCGAACACCTCGCCGGGCGGCGCACGCCTGGTGGCGGAGAAACTGCGCCAGACCGTGGCAGCGCTGAAGATTCCGCACAACACCCCGGGGGAGGGCGCGAGCCTGACCATCAGCATTGGTTTGGCGACGATGGTGCCGCAGGCGGGCAGCGATTGCCGGCTGCTGATTTCGGCGGCGGATCGCGGGTTGTATCTGGCGAAGAACAATGGCCGCAATCAGGTCGGTATCGAATAGCCCCCGGGCACCGCAAATCACTGTGGGAGCGAGCTTGCTCGCGAAAGCGGCCGGACAGTCGACATTGATGTTGCCTGGCACGCCGCCTTCGCGAGCAAGCTCGCTCCCACATTGAAAAGTGCGCCGAGCCAATGTCAATCGATTCGGCGTAACAGCCGCCAGACGGGCTGCCGTGACAGCCTGATTACGTTATACTCGCCGGCTTTCAAAAGTTCGCCAACGAGTGCTGCCCGTCATGGAAATCAACCCGATCCTGAACACCATCAGGACCTGTCCGAGCGCTCCGAAACTATTCGGGGGTATCTTTGACTACG
>Ga0153948_1000021_pt1 | contig 93522 bp, 92 predicted proteins | sample TSNJ032MetaG_FD_104696 | JGI IMG/M metagenome (GOLD analysis project Ga0153948, IMG submission 104696) | Attine ant fungus gardens microbial communities from New Jersey, USA - TSNJ032 MetaG | ecosystem: Host-associated > Fungi > Mycelium > Unclassified | place: USA: New Jersey, Wharton State... | reverse complement strand
TGCTCTAACAGAGCGTTAAAGCGAATCAGCATCAGCGGCGTTTCCGCCGCCAGCTCGAATTTCAGCCCGCAGGGGGAATCGTGGTGGGGTTTATCCAGGATCTGATTGCCAATCTGCATCCAGTCCGTCAGATCTTGCTCAAGACTCACCGTCAGCGGCGTGGGCAGCAGGCCCAGCGGCGTTTTCACAAACAGTGGATCGTCAAACCAGTCGCGCAGTTTCGCCAGCGATTTACTGACCGCAGACGGCGTGACGTTCATCCGTTTTGCTGCTTTCGTGACGCTGCGTTCCTGCAGCAACAGCTGCAGGCACAGCAGGAGGTTAAGATCGAGACTGCTGATGGGCTTCTTCATAGTGCGCTGCGGGCCGTATCGCCATGATTAACAGAATGCAGACCATGCTACAGCCAATCAGAATCCCGATCAGCATATTCAGCGCATTAAGACCTATCACCGCCGCCAGCCAAATCCACAGGGACGAACCGCACACCTGAGCGATGCCGAGCGCAGAGCTGGCCACACCGGCGCGCAGGGAGAACGGCCCCAGCGCCTGGCTCATCGCGACGCCAAACCCTACCGAGAAACCGGCGCAGATCAGGGTAATCCCCGCCAGCATAATGGCGTGGGAACTCGCGGTCGCCAGCACCACACCGGCCATTAGGAACAGGATCTGCGAGGTCAGCATCAGGCTGCGCTGGCTAAATACGTTAAGGGCGAACGGTGTCGAGAACGAGACCGCCATGCTGACCATCGCCGTTAAGGCCATTACCGAGGAGTATTCCCCGCGATCAAAGCCCATGGTTTCCATCAGTAAAACCGGGGAAACGTTTACATAGGTGAGGATTACCACGACGCTTAAGGTAGTGATCAGCAGACGGCTGATGAAAAAGCGGTTCAGGAGTTTTTCGGCCGGATGAATCGTCGCGGCATTTCCCGCGTGATGCGAGCCAGGATGCGTCTCTTTCAGCACGGTGATAGAAAGGATGAAGACCAGCAGGCCCATCACCGCCATCGTCCAGAACAGGCTCTGCCACGGCAGTTTGAGCATAATCAGATAACCGATCACCGGAGCCAGCACCGGAATAATGCAGGTGATGCCGTTAAGCATCGAGAGCACCTTCGCACGGCGCTGCGCGCTCAGGGTATCGCGCAAAATGGCAAACGCGACCACATAACAGCCGCCCGCCCCAATGCCCTGAATGAAACGCCCGGTCAGGAACAGCGTGCTGTCCTGCGCCATTGAGCAGAGTACCGAAGCCAGGGCGAAAATCACCGCACCGGTAATCGCCACCGGCTGGCGCCCGGCTTTGTCGGCAATCTTACCGGCAAACACCATCGACGACGCCATCCCTGCGAGATAGGCGGAAAACGCGATGTGCAGTTGCGCTTCACTGGCCCCCAGATCCCGCGCAATGTGTGGCAGGCCGACCAGATACATATCAATACCCGATGGATAAAGCAGAACCAGTGCAAAACTACAAAACAGAAAACGCGCCATAAACCCCCCATGATCGGCAGGCTGGAAGCATAGGGGGAGAAACGGGAAGAAGCGAGTTGCCATTTGGACAAAGGTGATTTCCCAGGAGGAAATCACCTTTGAAGCGGGAAGTTATTTCCCGATACAGAAGCTTGAGAAGATGCGGCCCAGCAAATCGTCGGAAGTAAACTCACCGGTAATTTCACTCAGGCTCTGCTGCGCCAGACGCAGCTCTTCCGCCAGCAGTTCACCCGCCCAGGCGCCGAGCAGCTGTGCTTTGCCCTGATCGAGATGATTAGCCGCTTGTTCCAGCGCCTGCAGGTGACGGCGACGGGCCAGGAAACCGCCTTCCATGCTCGTATCAAAGCCCATGCTCTGTTTGAGATGGTTACGCAGGTCATCCACGCCTTCGCCGGTACGCGCCGACAGACGGATGAGTGAGTGACCATTCACATTGCTCAGGCCCAGCGTTTCACCTGTTTTATCGGCTTTGTTACGCACCACGGTAATCGGTAGTTTGGCGGGCAGACGGGCGATAAAGTCCGGCCAGATTTCTGCGGGATCAACGGCGTCGGTGGTGGTTCCGTCGACCATAAACAGCACGCGGTCAGCCTGCTCGATCTCCTGCCACGCACGCTCGATGCCGATGCGCTCCACTTCGTCGCTGGCGTCGCGCAGACCGGCGGTGTCGATAATGTGCAGAGGCATACCGTCGATATGAATATGCTCACGCAGTACGTCGCGGGTCGTGCCGGCAATATCCGTCACGATCGCCGCTTCGCGGCCCGCCAGGGCGTTCAGCAGGCTCGATTTCCCGGCGTTAGGGCGACCGGCGATAACCACTTTCATCCCTTCGCGCAGCAGGCTGCCCTGACGCGCTTCGGCGCGCACGGCGTCGAGATCGGACATGACGCTGTTCAGCTGCGCTTCGATTTTACCGTCGGAGAGGAAGTCGATCTCTTCATCGGGGAAGTCGATGGCAGCTTCCACGTAGATTCGCAGGTGAGTGAGTGCTTCCACAAGATGGTTCACGCGTGCGGAAAACGCGCCTTGCAGGGAGTTCAGGGCAGAACGTGCCGCCTGTTCAGAGCTGGCGTCAATCAGGTCAGCAATGGCTTCGGCCTGCGCCAGGTCGAGCTTGTCGTTGAGGAACGCACGCTCGGAGAACTCGCCCGGCTTAGCAATACGCAGGCCCGGCAAGGTCAGAATACGTTTTAACAGCAGGTCGAGGATCACCGGACCGCCGTGGCCCTGTAGCTCCAGCACGTCTTCACCGGTAAAGGAGTTCGGACCTGGGAACCAGAGCGCGATGCCCTGATCCAGCGCGGTGCCGTCTGCATCTTTAAACGGCAGGTAGTCGGCGTAACGCGGCTTTGGCAGTTTGCCCAGCACGGCTTCGGCCACCTCGCGCGCCTTCAGGCCGGAGATACGCAAAATACCTACACCACCGCGTCCCGGTGGGGTTGCCTGGGCGACGATCGTGTCGTTATGGCTCATGGGATGTCTCGTCAAATACAAATAAAAAAGGCGGTCAAATGACCGCCCTTATTTTAGCGTTCTCTTACCGAATCAGGATTTTTTCTTTTCGCGGCTATGCAGGCCACGTTTTTCCAGACCACGGTAGATCAGCTGCTGCTGGATGATGGTCACCAGGTTGCTGACGATATAGTACAGCACCAGACCTGACGGGAACCACAGGAAGAACACGGTGAAGATGACCGGCATGAAGGTCATGATCTTCTGCTGCATCGGGTCGGTCACGGTGGTCGGCGACATCTTCTGAATGAAGAACATCGTCACGCCCATCAGGATCGGCAGGATGTAGTACGGGTCCTGTGCAGACAAGTCATGGATCCACAGAGCAAATGGCGCGTGGCGTAGCTCAACGGAACCCATCAGCATGTAGTACAGCGCCAGGAAGATTGGCATCTGAATCAGCAGCGGGAAGCAACCACCCAGTGGGTTTACTTTCTCTGCTTTATACAGGGCCATCATTTCCTGGCTCTGACGCTGTTTATCATCGCCCAGACGCTCACGCATCGCCGCAATCTTCGGCTGCAGCATACGCATCTTCGCCATGGAGGTGTACTGCGCTTTTGTCAGCGGGTACATGATGCCACGAACGATGAAGGTAATAACGATGATGGAGAAGCCCCAGTTACCCAGGAAGCTGTGGATCCACTTCAGCAGTTTGAACAGCGGCTGAGAGATGAACCACAACCAACCATAATCTACGGTCAGATCCAGGTGCGGTGCCACGGCTGCCATTTTGTCCTGAATCTCAGGACCGACCCACAGGGTGCTGGCCAGTTGACCTGTTTGACCAGGCTGAACCAGAACCGGCTGCGATTTGTAGCCGATAGCCGCAATGCCATTGCCCAGATTCGCAGTGTAGAAGTTGTTGGTACCGTTGTTATTTGGCACCCACGCTGTCGCGAAATACTGTTGCAGCATCGCAACCCAACCGCCTTTAGCACTGACGTTCAGGTTTTCGTTATCGGCGATGGTGTCGAATTTGTATTTCTCGTACTTGGTATCTGGCGTGGAGTACGCCGCGCCACGGAAGGTATGCAGCGCAAAGTTGCTGCTTCCGGTGTCACGGTGAGACGGCAGATTGATGGACTGCTTCAGCTGACCAAACGTGGAAACTTCCAGTGGTTTCTCACCGGCGTTCTGCACGTTATAGCCCACATTCACCGCATACTCACCGCGTTTCAGGGTGAAGGTTTTGGTGAAGGTGTTGCCCGCGGCGTCAGTGTAAGTCATCGGGATCGCGAGTTCGTTCTGACCATCAGCCAGTACAAAGGTGTCACTGTCGACGTTATACAGCGGGCGAGCGCCATTAGCCGGGTTGTCCGGGCCATCACGACCGGTCAGACCGCTCTGAGCCTGATACAGGAACTCAGGCGTCGTTTCCAGCAGCTGGAACGGCTCGTTTGACTTCAGCTCTTTCGGGTAAGTCAGCAGCAGTGCCTGCTCAATATCGCCACCACGGGTGTTGATAGTCAGCTCAAGCACATCGGTTTTCACCGTAATCTGCTTCCCTTGGCCACTGGCCGGTACGCCCTGGTCGGCGGCGCTACCCGCTACGGTGGTCGTTGTCTGCGTGGTCTGTTGCGGCTGTGGTTGAGGATTTTTATCCTGCTCCCATGCCTGCCAGATCATGAAAGACACGAACAACAAAGCGATGACTAAAAGATTGCGTTGCGAATCCATCGTTAGTGTTCTCTGGTATCAAATGGTCCGGGTGGGACGGGGTCGTCACCACCAGGGTGTAAAGGGTGGCATTTTAATACGCGTTTCACCGTCAACCAACTGCCTTTTATCACTCCAAACCTGCGCAATGCCTCAATTCCGTAGCTGGAACAGGTTGGAGTGAAACGACAATGCGGCCCGAGCAGCGGACTGATCAGGCGCTGATAGACCCGAATACAGGCTATCAGGACCCTTGAGCCAGGCGACAATGGCGGCGCCATAGTTTTTCCAACGCTTCCGAGAGAGCACGGTTATCGAGGTCGGCAACCCCTTTTTTAGCCACCACCACGAAATCCATTGAAGGCAGTTCATGTTGACGTAAACGGAAGCTTTCACGCGTCAGACGTTTAATCCGATTGCGTTCATGCGCACGCTTAACGTTTTTCTTGGCGACAGTTAGACCGATGCGGGGATGCCCCAGCGAATTTTGGCGGCCGAGGATGGTGATTTGCGGCGTGCCAGCCCGTTGTGGCTGCTGGAAGACGAAAGTGAAATGAGTGGGAGTTAACAAACGTAACTCCCTGGGAAATGCTAGCTTAACCACCAGGGGTTAGCTTTTATTACTTAGAAACGGTCAGACGAGAACGGCCTTTAGCACGACGACGTGCCAGAACCTGACGACCATTTTTATTAGCCATACGAGCACGGAAGCCGTGAGAACGGTTGCGCTTCAGTACAGACGGTTGAAAAGTGCGTTTCATGGCGATTTCTACCTAAACTTGAATAAATTCACTGACTTTCGCGTATACCCGAACGATTATCGAACGACTAACGCCTCAGCGTGGGTGATTAAAGAGGCCGGATTGTAATAATTGTACACTCCGGAGTCAATTCTCTTTCCTTATTTCCCGCGTATTTCCGCACGATTTCGTGTGGAAAATGAGCAGCGTCCCGCGCGGAGGACGAGCATCACGCGCCGGGTGGGGGATTATACGACCTCCCAACCAAAGCGCAAGGATCGTCCAGGATCATCATTAGATCTTTTAAGCAAAAAATTGTCTGTGCTCATTAATTTTTCCAATATGCGGGCTAAATCGTGGGGCACTCCCTCCAGGATCGTTTACACTTACCCGGTTTCGGATCTTCCTGTGGATAAATCGGGAAGAATCTGTGAGAAACAGAAGATCTCTGGCTCAGTTTAGGCTATGATCCGCGGTCCTGATCGGGATCCAAAGGGGTCTGGTCAGGTAAAAATTGCAGATAGCAATTCGCACGTCACCCTTTGCACAGGGTCTTGTCGACGTGTGCCAACAATCACGAATATTCAGTATCTTTCTTTTATTGTTCGAGTGGAGTCCGCCGTGTCACTTTCGCTTTGGCAGCAGTGTCTTGCCCGATTGCAGGATGAGTTACCAGCCACAGAATTCAGTATGTGGATCCGCCCGTTGCAGGCGGAACTGAGCGATAACACGCTGGCTTTGTATGCGCCAAACCGTTTCGTGCTCGATTGGGTAAGGGATAAATACCTAAATAATATCAATGGATTGCTCAATGATTTCTGCGGCACTGATGCCCCGCAGCTGCGTTTTGAAGTCGGTACTAAACCGGTCACGCAAACCGTCAGAGAGACGGTAAACGTGGCGGCTCCGGCCCAGATTCACGTCCCGACACCGCGCATTATTCAGCCCGCGCGTTCTGGCTGGGACAACGTTCCGGCTCCGGCTGAACCCACCTACCGCTCCAACGTTAACGTGAAGCACACCTTCGATAACTTCGTTGAGGGTAAATCGAACCAACTGGCCCGTGCGGCGGCTCGTCAGGTTGCGGACAACCCAGGCGGCGCCTATAACCCGCTGTTCCTGTATGGCGGCACGGGTCTCGGTAAAACTCACCTGTTACACGCGGTGGGCAACGGCATTGTGGCGCGTAAGCCCAATGCGAAAGTGGTGTATATGCACTCCGAGCGCTTCGTTCAGGACATGGTCAAAGCCCTGCAAAACAACGCGATCGAAGAGTTTAAACGCTACTACCGTTCTGTTGATGCGCTGCTGATCGATGACATTCAGTTCTTTGCGAATAAAGAACGATCCCAGGAAGAGTTTTTCCACACCTTCAACGCCCTGCTGGAAGGTAACCAACAGATCATTTTGACCTCGGATCGTTACCCGAAAGAGATCAATGGAGTTGAGGATCGTCTGAAATCCCGCTTCGGCTGGGGCCTGACCGTGGCGATCGAGCCACCGGAGCTGGAAACCCGCGTCGCGATCCTGATGAAAAAAGCCGATGAAAACGACATTCGCCTGCCGGGTGAAGTGGCGTTCTTTATTGCGAAGCGTCTGCGCTCAAACGTGCGTGAACTCGAAGGCGCACTGAACCGCGTGATCGCCAATGCCAACTTTACTGGCCGGGCGATTACCATCGATTTTGTGCGTGAAGCGCTGCGCGATCTGCTGGCGTTACAGGAAAAACTGGTCACTATCGACAATATTCAGAAGACCGTGGCTGAGTACTACAAAATCAAAGTGGCAGATTTGTTGTCTAAACGTCGTTCCCGCTCGGTGGCGAGACCGCGTCAGATGGCGATGGCGCTGGCGAAGGAATTAACCAACCACAGTCTGCCGGAAATCGGCGATGCGTTTGGTGGCCGTGACCATACGACCGTGCTGCACGCTTGTCGCAAGATCGAGCAGTTACGCGAAGAAAGCCACGACATAAAAGAAGATTTCTCCAATTTAATCAGAACATTATCATCGTGATGCTATGAAATTTACCGTTGAACGTGAACATTTATTAAAACCGCTGCAACAGGTGAGTGGCCCATTAGGTGGCCGCCCGACGCTGCCTATTCTTGGAAACCTGCTGCTTCAGGTCGCTGACGGTACGCTGTCGCTGACCGGCACAGACCTCGAAATGGAAATGGTCGCGCGCGTGACACTTTCTCAACCGCATGATGCGGGTGCCACTACCGTTCCGGCGCGTAAGTTCTTTGATATCTGCCGTGGGCTGCCGGAAGGCGCTGAAATTGCTGTCCAGCTGGAAGGCGACCGTATTCTGGTTCGCTCTGGCCGCAGCCGTTTCTCACTCTCTACACTGCCTGCCGCGGACTTCCCGAATCTGGACGACTGGCAGAGTGAAGTCGAATTCACCCTGCCGCAGGCGACGATGAAACGTCTGATTGAAGCGACCCAGTTCTCGATGGCGCATCAGGACGTTCGCTACTACTTAAACGGCATGTTGTTCGAAACCGAAGGTGAAGAACTGCGTACCGTGGCGACAGACGGCCACCGTCTGGCAGTCTGTTCCATGCCGATTGGCGTGACGCTGCCAAACCATTCGGTGATCGTCCCGCGTAAAGGTGTGATTGAGCTGATGCGTATGCTCGACGGCGGTGATACTCCGCTGCGCGTACAGATCGGCAGCAATAATATTCGCGCTCACGTGGGTGATTTTATCTTCACGTCGAAGCTGGTTGACGGTCGTTTCCCGGATTATCGCCGCGTATTGCCGAAAAATCCCGACAAAACGCTGGAAGCGGGCTGCGATATCCTCAAACAGGCCTTTGCCCGTGCGGCGATCCTCTCTAACGAGAAATTCCGCGGCGTGCGCCTGTATGTGAGTGAAAACCAGATCAAAATCACCGCCAACAACCCGGAGCAGGAAGAGGCAGAAGAGATTCTGGACGTCACCTACGCCGGTACCGAAATGGAAATCGGCTTTAACGTCAGCTACGTGCTGGATGTGCTCAATGCGCTGAAATGCGAAAACGTGCGCATTCTGCTGACCGATTCGGTTTCAAGCGTACAGATTGAAGATGCTGCCAGCCAAAGCGCGGCTTATGTTGTCATGCCAATGAGACTTTAGTGAAAAATATCGGGCTATCTTACTTGCCATTTTCAACCTGGGCTGTGCTCGCCCCTGTCACGTACTTCGTGTACGCTCCAGGGTCTGCGCGCAGTCCGCGTTGAAACTGGCTGCGCCGATTACGCCCTGGCCCGAAGAAAATCAGATATGTCACTGACGCGCCTTTTAATTAAAGATTTTCGCAACATCGAAAGCGCGGATCTCGCTTTATCCCCCGGCTTTAATTTCCTGGTTGGCGCGAACGGTAGCGGCAAAACCAGCGTGCTGGAAGCCATCTACACGCTTGGCCACGGTCGTGCGTTTCGCAGCCTGCAGATTGGTCGCGTTATTCGTCACGAGCAGGACGCATTCGTGCTGCACGGACGACTTCAGGGCAGCGAGCGTGAAACCTCGATTGGCTTGACTAAAGACAAGCTGGGCGACAGCAAAGTGCGTATCGACGGCACCGACGGCCACAAAGTGGCTGAACTGGCGCTGCTGATGCCCATGCAGCTGATTACGCCAGAGGGGTTTACATTACTCAATGGCGGCCCCAAATACCGAAGAGCCTTCCTCGACTGGGGATGCTTTCACAACGAAGCGGGTTTCTTTACTGCCTGGAGCAACCTGAAACGGCTGCTTAAACAGCGCAATGCCGCGCTGCGTCAGGTGACCCGCTATGCTCAGTTGCGCCCGTGGGATATGGAATTGGTTCCGCTTGCGGAACAAATCAGCCGCTGGCGTGCCGAATACAGCGCAGGTATTGCCGAAGATATGGCTGATACCTGTAAACAGTTTTTGCCCGAGTTTTCTCTGACCTTCTCCTTCCAGCGTGGCTGGGAGAAAGAGACGGATTATGCCGAGGTGCTGGAGAAAGGCTTCGAGCGTGACCGTATGCTGACCTACACCGCGCACGGCCCGCACAAAGCGGATTTCCGCATTCGCGCCGACGGTGCGCCGGTGGAAGACACGCTGTCGCGCGGGCAGCTCAAGCTTTTGATGTGCGCACTGCGCCTGGCGCAGGGTGAGTTTTTAACTCGCGAGAGTGGGCGACGTTGCCTGTATCTAATTGATGATTTTGCCTCGGAACTCGACGATGCACGGCGCGGGCTGCTTGCCAGCCGCTTAAAAGCCACGCAGTCGCAGGTTTTCGTCAGCGCCATTAGCGCTGAACACGTTATGGACATGTCGGACAAAAATTCGAAGATGTTCACCGTGGAAAAGGGTAAAATAACGGATTAACCCAAGATTAAATGAGCGAGAAACGTTGATGTCGAATTCTTATGACTCCTCCAGTATCAAAGTCCTGAAAGGACTGGATGCGGTGCGTAAGCGCCCAGGTATGTATATCGGCGATACCGATGACGGCACCGGTCTGCACCATATGGTATTCGAGGTTGTGGATAACGCTATCGACGAAGCGCTCGCGGGTCACTGTAAAGATATTATCGTCACCATCCACGGCGATAACTCCGTTTCCGTACAGGATGATGGCCGTGGTATTCCGACCGGCATTCACCCGGAAGAGGGCGTATCCGCTGCGGAAGTGATCATGACCGTCCTGCACGCAGGCGGTAAATTCGATGACAACTCCTATAAAGTGTCCGGCGGCCTGCACGGCGTGGGCGTTTCCGTTGTTAACGCCCTGTCGCAGAAGCTGGAACTGGTTATCTACCGCGAAGGTAAAATCCATCACCAGGTTTACACCCACGGCGTGCCTCAGGCACCGCTGGCGGTCACTGGCGAAACGGAAAAAACCGGGACCACCGTGCGTTTCTGGCCGAGCCACGAAACCTTCTCTAATGTGACTGACTTCGAATACGACATTCTGGCAAAACGTCTGCGCGAGCTGTCGTTCCTGAACTCCGGCGTGTCCATCCGCCTGCGCGATAAGCGCGACGGTAAAGAAGATCATTTCCACTACGAAGGCGGCATTAAGGCGTTTGTTGAATACCTCAACAAGAACAAAACGCCGATCCACCCAAATATCTTCTACTTCTCCACCGAAAAAGACGGCATCGGCGTGGAAGTGGCGCTGCAGTGGAACGATGGTTTCCAGGAAAACATCTATTGCTTCACCAACAACATTCCACAGCGCGACGGTGGTACGCACCTGGTCGGCTTCCGTACCGCCATGACCCGTACCCTGAATGCCTACATGGATAAAGAAGGCTACAGCAAAAAAGCGAAAGTTAGCGCCACCGGTGACGATGCCCGTGAAGGCCTGATTGCTGTGGTTTCCGTGAAAGTGCCAGATCCGAAATTCTCCTCTCAGACCAAAGACAAACTGGTCTCTTCCGAGGTGAAATCTGCGGTTGAACAGCAGATGAACGAGCTGCTGAGCGAATACCTGCTGGAAAACCCGTCTGACGCGAAAATCGTTGTCGGCAAAATCATTGATGCGGCGCGTGCCCGTGAAGCGGCGCGTAAAGCCCGTGAAATGACCCGTCGTAAAGGTGCGCTGGATCTGGCCGGTCTGCCGGGCAAACTGGCGGACTGCCAGGAACGCGATCCAGCTCGCTCCGAACTGTACCTGGTGGAAGGGGACTCCGCGGGCGGTTCTGCGAAGCAGGGCCGTAACCGTAAGAACCAGGCGATTCTGCCGCTGAAAGGTAAAATCCTGAACGTTGAGAAGGCGCGCTTTGACAAAATGCTCTCCTCTCAGGAAGTGGCGACGCTGATCACCGCCCTCGGCTGCGGCATCGGTCGCGACGAGTACAACCCGGACAAACTGCGCTATCACAGCATCATCATCATGACCGATGCGGACGTCGATGGTTCACACATCCGTACGCTGCTGCTGACCTTCTTCTACCGTCAGATGCCAGAAATCGTTGAACGCGGCCACATCTACATTGCACAGCCACCGCTGTACAAAGTGAAGAAAGGCAAGCAGGAACAGTACATTAAAGACGACGAAGCGATGGATCAGTATCAGATCTCTATCGCTCTGGATGGCGCTACCCTGCATGCGAATGCCCACGCTCCGGCGCTGGCGGGTGAGCCACTGGAGAAACTGGTCTCTGAGTACAATGCGACGCAGAAAATGATTGGTCGTATGGAGCGTCGCTTCCCGCGCACGCTGCTGAAAGAGCTGGTTTATCAGCCGACGCTGGCTGAAGCCGATCTCAGCGACGAGCAGAAAGTGACGCGCTGGGTGAATGCCCTGGTGACTGAGCTGAACGAAAGCGAGCAGCACGGCAGCATGTGGCAGTTTGACGTTCGCGAGAACGCTGAACAGCACCTGTTCGAGCCAATCATCCGCGTACGTACACACGGCGTAGACACCGACTATCCGCTGGATCACGAGTTTGTGACCGGTGGCGAATACCGCCGTCTCTGCACGCTGGGCGAAAAACTGCGTGGTCTGATCGAAGAAGACGCGTTTATCGAACGTGGCGAACGCCGTCAGCCGGTTGCCAGCTTCGAACAGGCGCTGGAGTGGCTGGTGAAAGAGTCCCGTCGTGGTCTCTCCATTCAGCGTTATAAAGGTCTGGGCGAAATGAACCCGGATCAGCTGTGGGAAACCACCATGGATCCGGAAAGCCGCCGCATGCTGCGCGTGACCGTGAAAGATGCGATCGCCGCTGACCAGCTGTTCACTACCCTGATGGGCGACGCCGTTGAACCGCGCCGCGCCTTCATCGAAGAGAACGCATTGAAAGCCGCGAATATCGACATTTAATTCAGGCCGTCGATTCTGTAAGCCCGGTAGGCGTAGCCTCACCGGGCTTTTCTTTGCCTGCAAAAGAGGAATCTCCTCTTTAAATCCCATCCCCCTTTCTCGACGACTCTTTTACTGTTTTCTGTGCGGAATCGCGTTAGCATGAGGACAGACTCATTTAAATCGGGGATCTCATGGCCATCAAACTCATTGCAATCGATATGGACGGCACGCTGCTGCTGCCTGACCACACAATCTCTCCTGCCGTTAAAAATGCGATTGCCGCCGCTCGTGCGAAAGGCGTGAACGTGGTACTGACCACGGGGCGTCCGTATGCCGGTGTTCACAGCTATCTGAAAGAGCTGCACATGGAACAACCGGGCGATTACTGCATCACCTACAACGGTGCGCTGGTGCAGAACGCCAGCGATGGCAGCACGGTCGCGCAAACGGCGTTGAGCTATGACGATTACCTGTACCTGGAAAAACTGTCCCGCGAAGTGGGTTCTCACTTCCACGCGCTCGATCGCAACACGCTGTACACCGCGAACCGCGACATCAGCTACTACACCGTACATGAATCCTTCGTGGCGACCATTCCGCTGGTGTTCTGCGAGCCGGAAAATATGGACCCGGCCACGCAGTTCCTGAAGGTGATGATGATTGATGAGCCTGCGATTCTGGATCAGGCTATCGCCCGCATCCCGGCGGAAGTGAAAGAGAAATACACCGTGCTGAAAAGCGCGCCGTACTTCCTCGAAATCCTGGATAAACGCGTCAATAAAGGCACCGGCGTGAAATCGCTGGCCGATACGCTGGGCATCAAGCCGGAAGAGATCATGACCCTGGGCGATCAGGAAAATGACATCGCGATGATCGAATACGCGGGTATGGGCGTGGCAATGGAAAACGCGATCCCGTCGGTGAAAGAAGTGGCCAACTTCGTCACCAAATCTAACCTCGAAGATGGCGTAGCCTACGCGATCGAGAAGTTCGTGCTGAACTAAACCGTCTCAAACGCATCAGCCCCGGCGATTAACCGGGGCTTTTTTTTGCCTGTTGATCGATGGGTTGTTCTTTTTGTGATCTAGATTGTAGTACAACACAATATGATTGTACTACATTACGGCCATGGAATTGACGAACGACCTCACGTTTGTACTGCAAAAGTGAGGTGAAACTCATCGGTCGCGGTAAAGTAGTGATGGACAAAAGAAACAAGGATTCTCCATGACTCTCAACAAAACCGACCGCATCGTCATCGCGCTGGGCAATCAGATTGTCAGCGGTAAGTACGTACCGGGTTCGCCGCTCCCCGCCGAGGCCGAGCTGTGCGAGGAGTTTGAAACCTCGCGCAACATCATCCGCGAAGTGTTTCGCTCGCTAATGGCGAAACGGCTGATCGAAATGAAGCGTTATCGCGGCGCCTTTGTCGCCCCGCGTAAACAGTGGAACTACCTCGACACCGACGTTCTGCAGTGGGTGCTGGCAAACGACGACGACCCGCAGCTCATCGGTGCGATGAGCGAGGTACGAAATCTGGTGGAACCCGCAATTGCCCGCTGGGCAGCTGAGCGGGCGACATCAGGGGACCTGGCCCAGATCGAAGCGGCGCTCAACGACATGATCGCCAACAACCAGGACAGGGACGCCTTTAACGAAGCGGATATCCGCTATCACGAGGCGGTGCTGGAATCAGTGCATAACCCGGTTTTACAGCAGCTTAGCGTGGCGATCAGCTCGCTACAGCGCGCAGTTTTTGAACGGACCTGGATGGGGGATGAGGCCAACATGCCCAAGACCCTGCAGGAACATAAAGTGCTGTTCGATGCGATACGACATCAGGACAGCAATGCGGCAGAGCAAGCGGCGCTCGCCATGATCGCCAGCTCGACACGAAGGTTAAAGGAAATCACATGACATCTCGCTACATCGCTATTGACTGGGGATCGACCAATCTGCGCGCCTGGCTTTATGAAGGCGATAAATGCCTGGAAAGCAGGCAATCAGAATCAGGCGTCACGCGCCTGAACGGTAAATCCCCTCAGGCGGTGTTAGCAGAAGTCACTGAAAACTGGCGCGAAGGCGCGACACCGGTGGTCATGGCAGGGATGGTAGGCAGCAACGTGGGCTGGAAAGTCGCGCCGTACTTACCTGTTCCTGCCCATTTCTCCGCTATTGGTGAGGCGTTAACGTCCGTTGGCGACAATATCTGGATTATTCCCGGACTTTGCGTTTCCCGTGACGATAACCATAACGTGATGCGTGGCGAAGAGACACAGCTGCTCGGCGCGCGCACCCTTTCTCCTTCTTCTGTCTATGTTATGCCCGGCACGCACTGCAAATGGGTGCAGGCCGACGCGGAGCAGATCCACGATTTTCGGACCGTACTGACCGGCGAATTGCATCACGTGCTGCTGCGCCATTCGCTGGTGGGCGCGGGCCTGCCGGAACAGCAACCTTCTCCTGAGGCTTTTGCTGCCGGGCTTGCACGCGGTCTCGCTTCGCCTGCCGTTCTGCCACAACTTTTTGAAGTTCGCGCTTCACACGTGCTGGGGACTCTCCCGCGTGAACAGGTCAGCGAATTTCTCTCCGGTCTGCTGATTGGCGCAGAAGTCGCCACCCTGGGCGAGCAGTTCGCCGGGCAGCAGGACATCACCCTTGTCGCGGGTTCATCGTTAACCGCTCGTTACCAGCAGGCGTTTCGCGCCTGTGGTCGCGAAGTTTCAACGCTTGAAGGCGACGTGGCATTCCAGGCAGGTATAAGGAGCATCGCTCATGCAGTGGCAAACTAATCTCCCTCTCATCGCGATTTTGCGCGGCATTACGCCGGACGACGCGCTCGCACACGTGGGCGCAGTCATCGACGCCGGATTTGACGCAGTGGAAATCCCGCTCAATTCACCGCAGTGGGAAAAGAGCATCCCGGCAGTGGTGGACGCGTTTGGCGACAGAGCGCTAATTGGCGCGGGTACGGTCTTAAAACCCGAGCAGGTCGAACAACTCGCCAGTATGGGCTGCAAGCTTATCGTCACGCCAAACATTCAGCCGGAGGTCATCCGCCGCGCGGTAGGTTACGGCATGACCGTCTGCCCTGGCTGTGCGACTGCCACCGAAGCCTTTACCGCGCTGGATGCGGGCGCGCAGGCGCTGAAAATTTTCCCGTCGTCGGCCTTCGGCCCGGATTACATCAAAGCGCTGAAAGCGGTACTTCCGGCTGATGTTCCGGTCTTTGCCGTGGGGGGCGTGACGCCGGAAAACCTGACGCAGTGGCTGAATGCCGGTTGTGCAGGGGCAGGACTTGGCAGCGATCTCTATCGCGCCGGGCAGTCCGTTGAGCGTACCGCAGCGCAGGCAGCCGCGTTTGTTAAGGCGTATCGAGAGGCAGTGAAATGAAAATTACCAACATCACCACGTACCGTTTACCCCCGCGCTGGATGTTTCTAAAAATCGAAACCGACGAAGGCGTCGTCGGCTGGGGCGAGCCGGTAATTGAAGGTCGCGCGCGTACCGTCGAAGCGGCGGTGCATGAGCTGAAAGAGTTCCTGATCGGTCAGGACCCGGCGCGTATTAACGACCTGTGGCAAGTAATGTATCGCGGTGGATTTTATCGCGGCGGCCCGATCCTGATGAGCGCCATCGCCGGTATCGATCAGGCGCTGTGGGATATCAAAGGCAAAGTGCTGAACGCTCCGGTCTGGCAACTGATGGGCGGTCTGGTACGCGACAAAATTAAAGCCTACAGCTGGGTCGGCGGTGACCGTCCGGCAGAGGTGATCGACGGCATCAAAACGCTGCGCAAAATAGGCTTTGATACCTTCAAGCTTAACGGCTGCGAAGAGATGGGCGTCATTGACAGCTCCCGCGCGGTGGATAACGCCGTGAGTACGGTGGCGCAAATCCGCGAAGCCTTTGGCAATGAGATTGAGTTTGGCCTCGATTTCCACGGTCGCGTCAGCGCGCCGATGGCGAAAGTGCTGATCAAAGAGCTGGAGCCGTACCGCCCGCTGTTTATCGAAGAGCCGGTACTGGCGGAGCAGGCCGAGTACTATCCGAAGCTGGCGGCACAGACCCATATTCCCATCGCGGCGGGCGAACGTATGTTCTCGCGCTTCGAATTCAAACGCGTGCTGGAAGCGGGCGGCCTGGCGATTCTGCAGCCGGATCTGTCCCACGCCGGGGGTATCACCGAATGCTACAAAATCGCTGGTATGGCCGAAGCTTACGACGTGGCACTGGCGCCGCACTGCCCGCTTGGACCGATTGCCCTGGCCGCCTGTCTGCACGTGGACTTCGTCTCGCGTAACGCGGTATTCCAGGAGCAGAGCATGGGCATCCATTACAACAAAGGTGCTGAGCTGCTCGATTTTGTGAAAAACAAAGAAGACTTCAACATGGAAGGCGGGTTCTTCAAACCGTTAACCAAACCGGGTCTGGGCGTGGACATTGACGAAGCCAAAGTGATTGAGCTGAGTAAAAGCGCCTCCGACTGGCGTAACCCGCTGTGGCGATATTCGGATGGTAGCGTAGCGGAGTGGTGATCACCATTTCGTAAGCCCGGTCAGCGCCATATTCCCGGGCAAAAATTCTTACCCACAAAAACATAACCCTCTGTAACTTACAGGGCATGGTGACGTGTATCGCTATGCCCAAAATCTGGAGACAGATTAATGGATATTTCTGTGACTACCGCAAAAACAGGCCGTCGTCGTTACCTGACGCTGCTGATGATTTTTATTACCGTGGTGATTTGCTACGTTGACCGCGCCAACCTGGCCGTGGCGTCCGCGCATATTCAGGAAGAGTTTGGCATTTCGAAAACCGAGATGGGCTACATCTTCTCGGCGTTTGCCTGGATGTATACCCTTTGCCAGATCCCTGGTGGACGTGTGCTGGACCGCTTAGGCTCTCGCACCACTTACTGCATCGCGATTTTTGGCTGGTCCGTTGCCACCCTGTTCCAGGGCTTTGCCACCGGACTGCTGTCGCTGATTGGCCTGCGTGCCATCACCGGGATCTTCGAAGCGCCCGCTTTCCCGACCAATAACCGCATGGTGACCAGCTGGTTCCCGGAGCATGAACGTGCCTCGGCGGTGGGGTTCTACACCTCCGGACAGTTCGTAGGCCTGGCGTTCCTCACGCCGCTGCTGATCTGGATTCAGGAGTCGCTGAGCTGGCACTGGGTGTTCATCATCACCGGCGGCGTCGGGATTATCTGGTCGTTTGTCTGGTTTAAGGTCTATCAGTCACCGCGTAAAACCAAAGGCATCACCACAGCTGAACTGAATTACATTGAGCAGGGCGGCGGTCTGGTGGATGGCGATGCGCAGATTGAAAGTAAGGGGCGCACCCGCCTGACCAAAAGTGACTGGAAACTGGTTTTCCACCGCAAGCTGGTGGGGGTTTATCTCGGGCAGTTCGCGATTGCGTCTACCCTGTGGTTCTTCTTGACCTGGTTCCCGAACTACCTGACCCAGGAAAAAGGCATCACCGCGCTGAAAGCCGGTTTCATGACCACGGTTCCGTTCCTGGCAGCGTTCGTGGGCGTCCTGTTGTCGGGCTGGATTGCCGATATGTTAGTGCGCAAAGGCTTCTCGATTGGATTCTCGCGCAAGCTGCCGATCATCTTTGGCCTGCTGCTCTCCACCTGCATTATGGGCGCGAACTACACCAATGACCCGGTGTGGATCACCGTGCTGATGGCGGTGGCCTTCTTCGGCAACGGTTTTGCGTCCATCACCTGGTCGCTGGTCTCCTCGCTGGCACCGATGCGTCTGATTGGCCTCACCGGAGGCGTGTTTAACTTTGCCGGCGGGTTAGGCGGTATCACCGTTCCGCTGGTCATTGGCTATCTGGCGCAGGCGCACGGCTTTGCACCTGCTCTGACCTACATCTCCGTTATCACCCTGATTGGCGCGCTCTCCTACATCCTGCTGGTCGGCGATGTTAAACGAGTAGGCTAAATCTTCGCGATGCTTTACCCTGATGCGATAACCGCGCATCAGGGTCTCTCCATGAAACAAATCACCTTCGCTCCCCGTCATCATCAACTCACGAATACCAATACCTGGACGCCTGACAGCCAATGGCTGGCGTTTGACGTGCGACCGTCCGGCGCGTCCTTTACGGGCGAGACGATCGAGCGAGTCAACGTGAAGACGGGCGAAACCGAGGTGATCTACCGCGCTAAAAATGGCGCGCACGTGGGCGTGGTGACCGTTCATCCTCTTGAGGAACAGTACGTCTTTATTCACGGCCCGGAAAACCCGGATGCGGGCTGGCACTACGACTTTCACCATCGTCGCGGTGTGATTGCCCGCAACGGCGAAGTCAGTAATCTCGATGCCATGGATATCACCGCGCCCTATACCCCCGGCGCGCTGCGCGGCGGGAGCCACGTTCACGTCTTTAGCCCCAACGGGCAACGGGTCAGTTTTACCTATAACGACCATGTGATGCACGAACGCGACGTGACGCTGGATCTGCGCAATGTCGGCGTCGCCGCGCCGTTCGGCCCGGTGACGCCGCAGGGCAATCATCCGCGCGAATATGCCGGAACGTTCTGGAGCGTACTGATCAGCCGCACGACGCCTACGCCACGGCCTGGCAGCGATGAGATCAACCGCGCCTATGAAGAGGGCTGGGTGGGTAACCGCCAGCTGGCCTTTATCGGCGACACGCTCTCTGAATGCGGCGAAAAAGTGCCGGAGCTGTTTATCGTCGATCTTCCAGAGGATGAGGCGGGCTGGAAACAGGCGGGCGACGAACCGCTGGAAGGGACGGAGCAGACCCTGCCCGCACCGCCTGCTGGTGTGGTGCAGCGGCGTTTAACGTTCACCCATGAAAACCGCTATCCGGGGCTGGTCAACGTGCCGCGCCACTGGGTGCGCAGCCATCCGCAGGGCGGTGAAATCGCGTTTTTGATGCGCGATGAGCGTGGCATTGTGCAGCTGTGGCTTATCGCGCCAGAGGGTGGTGAGCCGCGCCAGCTGACGTATAACACCCGCGATATTCAGTCGGCGTTTAACTGGCATCCGTCGGGGGAAGCGCTGGGATTTGTGCTGGACAACCGCATTGCCTGCTGCGATGCGCGAAGCGGTGAAGTGACGTTTTTGACGCCCGATCACGGCAATCCGCCCTCGGGTGATGCGGTGGTGTTCTCGCCGGATGGTTTTTATGTGGCGTGGATGGAAGAGACTGCCGGTTTCCGTCAGCTTTGGGTCACGGAAACCGGGAAGTAATCAGGGCGCTGTCATCTCAGCGGGTGGGATAACGCTGTTGGTGGCCATATTCTGCTTTTCGCTTTTTTCCACGCGTGAACGCACCGAGCTATCGGTGCGGAACAGATCCCACGGGACTAACAGCGTATCCAGCACCGCTGTAAACGGCAGATCCAGAATCGCCAGGGATTTGGTGCCCCAGTTCGTCTCATCATCCGAAATCATATTCGCGCTGGCGCGCGTGCCCGGATATGTTCCTTCTTTACCGCCGGTGTGAGACATCACGCTCGAACACCCGCAAAGTAATACCACTACGCTGCATGTTGTCAGCTTTATCAGAACATTATTCATCATCTGTTAATCAATGTTAATGGCGAGACATAACCGCAATATCGAGTTATAGCGAGCCATGTGCGAAAAGAATAGCTGGAAAGCGCCGCTCTGTGGCAGCCATCGCAATTTCACTCTTTGTGCTGTAGTCCCAGTCTATGCGAGACCCAGCAAAGTGCAAAAAAATCTCGCATTTAACCTCTTGAAATGATCGGAATCAGACCCACTTTATCTGTGTAGCCGAAGAACGAACACGCCTGATGGGTGTTTGGTGGCACAACGGCCTGTCCATGGTGGAAGGCAAACATTACTCGCTGATTTCAGGAGCGTTGATTTATGCGTAATTTCGATTTTTCCCCGCTGTACCGTTCTGCTATTGGTTTTGATCGCCTGTTCAACCATTTAGAAAATAACCAAAGCCAGGGTAACGGTTACCCTCCATACAACGTTGAGCTGGTTGACGAAAACCACTACCGCATTGCCATTGCTGTCGCCGGTTTCGCTGAGAGCGAACTGGAAATCACCGCGCAGGACAACCTGCTGGTGGTGAAAGGCGCACACACGGCAGAGCAGAAAGAACGTACCTATCTCTACCAGGGCATTGCTGAGCGCAACTTTGAACGCAAATTCCAGCTCGCCGAAAACATCCACGTTTACGGTGCGAACCTGGTGAACGGTCTGCTGTTTATCGATCTGGAACGTGTGATTCCGGAAGAGAAAAAACCGCGCCGTATCGAGATCAACTAATTTAAGCGGGTCGCTCGCGCGGCCCATCCAGAGTGGCTTGCCGAAACGGGAGCCTGTGCGAATCCATGTGGATTTGCAGGAACAACTGCGCACTAAAAACAGTGCTTAACTCGCTTCTCAGAAGGAGATTAACAATGCGTAACTACGATTTATCCCCCCTGCTGCGTCAGTGGATTGGTTTTGACAAACTGGCTAACGCCCTGCAAAGCACGGCTGAACAACAGAGTTTTCCGCCGTACAACATCGAAAAAAGCGATGACAACCACTACCGCATCACGCTGGCGCTGGCCGGATTCCGTCAGGAAGATCTCGATATCCAGCTCGAAGGCGCGCGCCTGACGGTGAAAGGGACGCCGGAAAAACCACAAACCGAGACCCAGTGGCTGCATCAGGGCCTGGTGACTCAGCCGTTTAGCCTGAGCTTTACCCTGGCCGACCATATGGAAGTCTCCGGTGCGACCTTTACCAACGGGCTGTTGCACATTGATTTGACGCGCAACGTGCCGGAAGCACTGGCACCGCAGAAAATCGCCATCAGCGAACGTCCGGCGCTGAACAGCTAATTTGTGTCGGGAGGCGCTGCGCTTTCCCGGCCAACAAAACCCGCAGGCCTGCTCAAGGGCAGTGTCTGCGGGCAAAGCAAACGACTAAGCCCCGATTTTTCGGGGCTTTTTTGTGCGCCATCGCCCATACAAACCCCATAACCTCTGCGAGAATCCCCTTAATCACTAAGGATATGCGCAGGGAAAAGGTCATGAGTGATATCGCGTTAACGGTTAGCGTGTTGGCCCTGGTTGCAGTGGTTGGGCTGTGGATTGGCAATATCAAAATCCGCGGTGTCGGATTTGGCATTGGCGGAGTGCTTTTCGGCGGTATTTTTGTCGGCCATTTCGCCGATCAGCTTGGGTTAACCCTCAGCGCTGAAATGCTGCACTTCATTCAGGAATTCGGCCTGATCCTCTTCGTCTACACCATCGGCATTCAGGTCGGGCCTGGGTTTTTCGCCTCGCTGCGCGTCTCCGGGCTGCGGCTGAATCTCTTTGCTCTCGGCATTGTCGTCATGGGCGGCCTCGTCACTGCCATTCTGCATAAAATCTTTGATATTCCGCTCCCGGTGGTACTGGGGATTTTCTCCGGCGCGGTCACCAATACCCCTGCGCTGGGGGCCGGACAGCAAATTCTGCGCGATCTGGGCATTGCGCCCGGCGTAGTGGATCAGATGGGGATGAGCTATGCGATGGCTTACCCGTTTGGCATTTGCGGCATTTTGCTGACCATGTGGCTGGTGCGTGTGCTGTTTCGTATCAACGTGGACGACGAAGCCAAAAAGCATGAATCCACGATCACCAACGGCCACATGCTGATCAAAACCATCAACATTCGCGTCGAAAATCCCAATCTGAACCACATGGCGATTCAGGATGTGCCGATTCTGAACAGCGTCAATATCATCTGCTCGCGCCTGAAGCGGGACGAAATGCTGATGGTGCCGTCCCCCGGCACTGTAATTCAGCTTGGGGACTTATTGCACCTGGTCGGCCAGCCCGGCGATCTGCACAGCGCGCAACTGGTGATCGGCCAGGAGGTAGACACCTCCCTCTCGACGCGTGGTACCGACATGCGCGTGGAACGCGTTGTGGTCACCAACGAGCAGGTATTGGGCAAGAAAATCCGCGATCTGCAGGTAAAAGAGCGATACGACGTCGTGATCTCACGCCTGAATCGTGCGGGCGTTGAGTTGGTCGCCAGCCCGGATGCCAGCCTGCAGTTTGGCGATATCCTCAATCTGGTTGGCCGCCCGTCATCCATCGATGCCGTCGCCGATATGGTCGGCAACGCACAGCAAAAATTGCAGCAGGTGCAGATGCTGCCGGTGTTTATCGGTATCGGGCTGGGGGTGCTGCTTGGCTCAATTCCCCTCTACGTGCCCGGATTCCCGGTAGCGCTTAAGCTCGGTCTGGCGGGCGGGCCGCTGATCATGGCGCTGATTTTGGGACGTATCGGCTGTATCGGGAAGCTGTACTGGTTCATGCCGCCAAGCGCCAACCTGGCCCTGCGCGAGCTGGGCATTGTGCTGTTCCTCTCGGTAGTGGGGCTGAAATCTGGCGGCGACTTTATCCACACTCTGACGCAGGGCGAGGGGATAAGCTGGATCGGCTACGGGATTATCATCACGGCGGTTCCGCTGCTGACGGTCGGGATTCTGGCGCGGATCTTCGCGAAGATGAACTATCTGACCCTGTGCGGCATGCTGGCCGGCTCCATGACCGATCCTCCGGCGCTGGCCTTCGCCAACAATCTGCACGCCACTAGCGGCGCGGCGGCACTCTCCTACGCCACCGTTTATCCGCTGGTGATGTTCCTGCGCATCATCACGCCGCAGCTACTGGCCGTGCTGTTCTGGGGGATAGGCTAACATCGCGTCCGGGTGGATGCGCCGCAGATGGTAGTCCACCTGATAATCGCTGGTATTGCGGAACATCACGGAGTAATTCAGGAACTCGCCGCTGTCGCTGTAGGACAAGGACGTAATGCGCAGCAGCGGCGTCTGTTCCGGTAAGTTCATCAGATTCGCCAGCTGCCGGTCAGCCAGTACCGGCGTCAGGCTCTCGTAGTTCCCGCTGATGGTGATCCCGCACTCCTTCTCGATGTAATCAAACTTCGACCCTTCAAGATGCGCCAGCGACAGATTGCGGAACAGCTTCACGGGCATAAAGCTGTCTTCCAGCATCAGCGGTTTTCCCTCCACGTAACGCACTCGACGCGAAAAGTAGATCCGCTCGTCAATCTGAATACGCAGCTGGCTGGCGATGGCGGGCGGGGCGGGCATCACTTCAAACTGTAATACCTTGCTCTGCACCTCTTTGCCCTGCTGGCGCAACACCTCCACCAGCCCGGTCAGATTGGTGGTTTCATGGTGAACATCCTTGCGCGCAACAAAGGTGCCGCTGCCGTGACGGCGCACCACCAGCCCCCAGCCGACCAGCAAATCGATGGCCTTGCGAATGGTCATCCGCGCCACGCCAAACTCCTGCGCCAGCGCTTTTTCGCCTGGCAGCGGGCTGCCGACATTGTAATCCGACGAATTGAGCCGCAGACGTAATCTGTCGGCAATGGATTTGTAGATCACCTGTAGACCTCTCTGCGCGTATTCAGTCGTGCATCGCGTCTTAACATGTCCATATTTTGAACTGAAAGTAGACCTGAGTGGGCAAATTAAAACCATGAATGCGATCACGGAACGCAGCGGTGCGCGGTGTGAGCCGCTGGGTAAATTTTTATTCTCATTTCAGGCCAGCACAAAACCAATAAGGCCAAACCCCCTACAGGTTGTTACATGAGGATTTAAAGATGCTCAGTCAAATACAACGTTTTGGCGGCGCCATGTTTACCCCGGTGCTGTTGTTCCCTTTCGCAGGCATGGTGGTTGGAATTGCCATCATGCTGCGCAATCCGCTTTTTGTGGGCGAGGCCTTAACGGCACCCGATCATTTATTTGCCCAAATCGTCCACATCATTGAAGAGGGCGGCTGGGCGGTCTTTCGTAATATGCCGCTGATTTTCGCCGTCGGTTTACCGATCGGCCTCGCCAAACAGGCGCAGGGCCGGGCCTGTTTGGCGGTGCTGATTAGCTTCCTGACCTGGAACTACTTTATCAACGCAATGGGTATGACCTGGGGTCAGTTCTTTGGCGTGAACTTTATGGCCGAGCCTACCGCGGGAAGCGGGCTGGCGATGATTGCCGGGATCAAAACCCTCGATACCAGCATTATCGGCGCGATTGTGATTTCCGGGCTGGTGACCGCCATCCACAACCGCTATTTCGATAAACAGCTGCCGGTATTTTTAGGCATCTTCCAGGGCACCTCGTTTGTGGTGATCATCGCCTTCTTCGTGATGATTCCGTGCGCCTGGCTGACGCTGCTCGGCTGGCCAAAAGTGCAGATGGGCATTGAGTCGTTGCAGGCGTTTTTACGCTCCGCCGGGGCGCTGGGCGTGTGGGTTTATACTTTCCTGGAACGCATTTTGATCCCAACGGGCCTGCACCACTTCGTCTACGGTCCATTTATTTTCGGCCCGGCGGCGGTCGAGGGCGGTATTCAGGTGTACTGGGCGCAGCATTTGCAGGCGTTCAGCCAGAGCACGTTACCGCTGAAAACCCTGTTCCCCGAAGGCGGCTTTGCGCTGCACGGTAACTCGAAAGTGTTTGGCTCCGTTGGGATTGCGCTGGCGCTCTGGTACACCGCCTCGCCGGAAAATCGCGTCAAAGTGGCGGGGCTGCTGATCCCGGCGACGCTGACCGCGATGCTGGTGGGGATCACCGAACCGCTGGAGTTTACCTTCCTGTTTATCTCGCCACTGCTGTTTGCCGTTCACGCGGTCCTCGCCGCGACCATGGCGACCGTGATGTATATCTTTGGTGTGGTCGGCAACATGGGCGGCGGGCTGCTAGACCAGTTCCTGCCGCAGAACTGGATACCGATGTTCCACAATCATGCCTCCATGATGTTCACCCAGATTGGCATCGGCTTGTGCTTCACCGCCCTCTATTTCCTGGTCTTTAAGACGCTTATCGAACGCTTCAACCTGAAAACCCCAGGCCGTGAAGAGAGCGAAATCAAACTCTACAGCAAAGCGGATTACCAGGCCGCGCGCGGGCAAACCACCGTTGCGGCGAACACCAGCTCTGGCCAGGCGGCCGCCTATCTGCAGGCGCTGGGCGGCGCAGGCAATATCGAAAGTATCAACAACTGCGCCACTCGGCTGCGTATCGCCCTGTTTGATATGAGCAAAACGCAAAGTGACGACGTTTTCAAAGCCCTTGGCGCCCACGGCGTGGTGCGTCGCGGCAATGGTATTCAGGTGATTGTTGGGCTGCACGTCCCACAGGTGCGCGACCAGCTTGAATCCCTGATGACCCCTTCTTCTACAAACCCATCATCCACCATGACAGAGGCTGTATCATGAAAAAATTCTCAGTTGTTATCGCAGGCGGCGGCAGCACATTCACTCCTGGTATCGTCCTGATGTTGCTGGCGAATCGCGACCGCTTCCCACTGCGTGCGCTCAAGTTCTATGACAACGACGGTGCACGTCAGGAGACCATCGCCGAGGCGTGCAAAATCATCCTGCAGGAGCAGGCGCCGGATATCGAATTCAGCTACACCACCGATCCTAAAGCCGCGTTTACCGACGTGGACTTTGTGATGGCGCATATCCGTGTCGGCAAATACCCGATGCGTGAGAAGGATGAGAAAATCCCGTTGCGTCACGGCGTGCTGGGCCAGGAAACCTGCGGTCCGGGCGGGATCTCCTACGGCATGCGCTCCATTGGCGGCGTGCTGGAGCTGGTGGATTATATGGAGCAATACTCCCCGAACGCGTGGATGCTCAACTACTCCAACCCGGCGGCGATCGTTGCTGAAGCCACCCGCCGTCTGCGACCTCACGCCAAAATCCTCAACATCTGCGATATGCCGATTGGCATTGAAGGGCGAATGGCGCAGATCGTCGGTCTGAAAGATCGTAAAGAGATGCGCGTGCGCTACTACGGCCTGAACCATTTCGGCTGGTGGACGTCGATTGAAGATCTGAACGGTAACGATCTGATGCCGAAACTGCGCGAATACGTGGCGAAAAACGGTTATGTGCCACCTTCTGACGATGCCCATACGGAAGCCAGCTGGAATGACACGTTCGCGAAAGCAAAAGACGTGCAGGCGCTCGATCCGGACACCATGCCAAACACCTACCTGAAATATTACCTCTTCCCGGATTACGTGGTGGCGCACTCAAACCCGGAGCGCACCCGCGCGAACGAAGTGATGGATCACCGCGAGAAGCATGTTTTCAGCTCCTGCCGCGCCATCATCGAAGCGGGGAAATCTTCCGCCGGTGAGCTGGAAATCGATGAACATGCGTCGTACATCGTCGATCTGGCAACGGCTATCGCGTTCAACACTCAGGAGCGGATGCTGCTGATTGTGCCGAACAACGGGGCGATTCATAACTTCGACGCCGATGCGATGGTCGAAATTCCTTGTCTGGTCGGCAAAAACGGCCCTGAGCCGCTGACCGTGGGCGATATTCCGCACTTCCAGAAGGGGCTGATGGGCCAGCAGGTGGCAGTGGAAAAACTGGTGGTCGACGCCTGGGAAGAGCGCTCCTACACCAAACTCTGGCAGGCGATTACTCTGTCCAAAACGGTGCCAAGCGCTTCGGTTGCCAAAGCCATCCTCGATGATCTGATTGAGGCCAACAAAGATTACTGGCCAGAATTGCACTAATCCCGCCGACCGGCATCCCAGATGCCGGTCAATTTACGCTATGCTGAAGCCTGCTTGCGGTACGACAAGGAGCCTTCATGAAAATTTCCCAGCTGGGCGAAGCGCCTGACTATCGGTTTTCCCTCGCCAATGAGCGCACATTTCTCGCATGGATCCGCACCGCGCTGGGGTTTCTCGCCGCAGGCGTCGGGCTGGACCAGCTCGCACCGGATTTCGCCACGCCGCTGATTCGTGAAGTGCTGGCGCTGCTGCTGTGTCTGTTCGCCGGTGTGCTGGCGATCTACGGTTATCTGCGCTGGCTGCGCAATGAAAAGGCGATGCGCCTGAAACAGGATATGCCCTACACGCGCGGCCTGCTGGCGATCAGCGTGATATTGCTGGCCGTCGCGGCAGCGGTCATGGTGCTGGTGTTCTATGGCGGATAGCCGCAAAGCGCGGCGGGAAGCCGACCCCGGCCTGCAGCCCGAGCGCACATCGCTGGCCTGGCTGCGCACGCTGCTGGGCTACGGCGCGCTGATCGCACTGGCGATTAAACACAACTGGCACCGCACCGGTCTGCCGTTCTGGGTCTCGATTGTGGTGCTGGCGCTGGTAGCGGCTCTTCTCTGGCGCTACACCCGCAGCCGCAACCTGATGGACGTGAATCACAACGATTTTGCGCAGCCCAAAGCAGTGCGTGACAAATTCTTGATCTCTCTCGCAGTACTCTCCCTCGCATTACTGTTTGCTGTAACACACTTACAGCAAATACTGATTTTTCTAGGGTCGTGAATGACAGGATGCCACGGAAGTACCCGCGTGGTTGTAGTCGATAACTGCAACGCGCGCGAGCCAGGGAAGGTTTATCAAGCGTTACGCCTCAGCGGTAACAAAAACGTCCATTTTTTGCCACAGACGGCGGGTGAAAAGCCCGTAACGCCGGAGGTGTGGGGCGAGTTCTTAACGCAGATTTTTGCGATGTGGGTCCGGCAGGATATCGGGGAGATCTCGGTGCGCCTGTTCGACGACACACTGGACGGCTGGTGTGGCACCGCGCTGTGCCAGAAGAAAGGGCTGCTGAAATGCCAGACGTGCGCAGGACGGCGGTTATGCACGTCGGCAAATGACGACGTGCTGTGTCAGGGCTATCTGGCGTTCTATGACTACAGCGCACCCTTTATGAAAGTGATGCGCGATTTGAAAAAGCACAACCGCTCGACGCAAGAGCTGATGACGCTGTTACGGCAGACGTGACGGACGGCCTTTCGCCAGATATTTTGCCATCTCCGCTTCTGGCACCATCCCGCCGCCCGTTGCCCAGACGAGGTGGGTCGCATTGGCTGAAGAAGGGACACGCACCGGCCCGGCCATACCTGCCAGCGCCGATGGCTCCAGGCGAATGCCCTCTTCCTGCGCCAGCCAGCCCAGCATGTCGTACATGCTCTGATCGGACAGGGTGTAGAACCCGTCCAGCAGACGCTCCATTGCGCGGCCGACAAACCCGGACGCGCGTCCCACCGCCAGACCGTCTGCGGCCGTTAGGTTATCGATCCCCAAATCCTGCACCGCAATTTCATCGTGCAAACCGGTATAAACACCCAGCAACATGCACGGCGAATGGGTTGGCTCGGCGAAGAAGCAGTGAACGTGGTCGCCAAAGGCCAGCTTGAGGCCAAACGCGACGCCGCCAGGGCCACCGCCCACGCCGCACGGCAGATAGACATACAGGGGATGATCCGCATCCACCACGCGCCCTTGTTCAGCAAATTGGGCTTTCAGACGCTCACCCGCCACGGCATAACCCAAAAACAGGGTGCGAGAGTTTTCGTCGTCGATAAAGAAGCAGTTGGGATCGCTCTCGGCAGCCTTGCGCCCCTGCTCCACCGCCACGCCGTAATCTTGTTCGTACTCCACCACTTCAACGCCGTGGCTGCGCAGTTTGGCCTTTTTCCACTCGCGGGCGTCGGCAGACATATGCACCGTTACCTTAAAGCCAACGCGGGCGCTCATGATGCCAATCGACATCCCCAGATTACCCGTTGAGCCAACGGCAATGCTGTACTGGCTGAAAAACGCTTTAAAGCGCGGTTCCAGCAGGATGCTGTAATCGTCTGTCAGCGTCAGCAGCCCCGCTTCCAGCGCCAGTTTTTCGGCGTGGGTCAGCACTTCATAAATCCCGCCGCGCGCTTTGATAGAGCCGGAAATCGGTAAATGGCTGTCTTTTTTCAGCAGCAAAGTGCCGTTGATCGGCGTGGCAAACTCCATCGCCAGGCGCTGCTGCATGGCGGGAATGGCCACCACGTCTGATTCGATAATGCCGTTTTTGGCCGCGGTTTCCGGGAACGCTTTCGCCAGATAAGGCGCAAAGCGGGCCAGGCGGGCGTGGGCATCTTTCACATCCGCCTGCGTCAGCCCGACATACGGCAGCCCTTCGGCAAGCGTGGTGGTGCGCGGGTTAAACCAGGTGGTCTCTTTCAGCGCCATCAGATCCTCTACCAGAGGATATTGGGCGATTAAGGTGGTGATGTTTGCGTTTTCCATAGTACGTCTCTTCGCGCTTAGATAATGAAAGAAAGCAGGAACGTGCAGCCAAGTGCAAGTACCGAGGCGATAAATGTCGCCGTTGTATAGTATTTAAAGGTCTCGTTCAGGGTCGCGCCGCAGTATTGCTTCACCAGCCAGAAGAGAGAATCGGTGACGATCGTGCAGCCAATGGCGCCAGAACCAATGGCAATGGCGATGATCTCCGGGCTGACGTTGGGATAGAGCGGCAGCATCGGCGCGACAATCGCCGTGGCCCCCATCATCGCAACCGTGGCAGACCCGACGGCCGCATGGAGAATTAACGCCACCAGCCAGGCCAGCAGAATCGGGTGCATATGCATGTTCGATAAAATCAGCGCCAGCGTATCGGCCAGGCCGCTGGTTTTGAGGATCGCGTTAAACGCCCCGCCCGCCCCGATAATCAACAGGATGTTGGCAATCGAACCAAAGCCCGTTTCCGTGTGCTTGAGCAGCGCGCTCATCCCGATATGCTGACGAATGCCGAGCAGGTAATAGGCCACAAACACGGCGATAAACATGGCGGTGATCGGGTTGCCGATAAATTCCAGCAGCGTGTAGAGCGAGCCGGTTTTTTCCATATTCAGCTCGGCGATGGTTTTTACCAGCATCAGGCCAATCGGTAACAGCACCGTGAACAACGTGGCGCCCAGCGTGGGCAGCGTATGTTCTTCTCGCACTTTGAGGTCAGAAAACTCCGCCGGAACCGGTTTAAACGGCAGGCGATCGCCGAGGATTTTCAGGAACAGCGGGCCGCCCACCAGAGAGGCCATCAGCCCGACCAGCAGGCCGTATACAATCACCGTTCCCACATCCGCGCCCAGTTTGTTAGTGACAAACAGCGCCGCCGGATGGGGAGGCACCACGCAGTGAACCGCCATCAGCGCCGTACACAGAGGGATTGCCAGTTTCAGCAGCGAAGTCTGCGTCTTTTTGGCGATTGAGAACGCCAGCGGGATCAGCAACACCACGCCCACTTCAACGAACAGCGTGATACCGCAGATCAGCCCGACCAGGACCATAATCACATCGGCGGAGAGCCAGCGGCAGCGCTGAAGCGTCAGCCCGATGCGTTCCGCCGCGCCAGAAACTTCCATCATCTTGCCGAGAATGGTGCCGAGGCCAATCACCGCCGCCAGGAATCCCAGCGTGCCGCCGATGCCGCTCTCGATGGCATTGACCATATCCAGCGGGCTCATGCCCATCATTGCGCCAACGAAGAAGCTCGCCAGCAGCAGCGCCAGAAACGGGTGAAACTTCAGTTTTACGATGGTTAATACAATCAACACGATGCTTGCCAGCAGCGTCGCCACAACCCACATCTGAGATCCCATACCTCACCTCACCCTTAAGTTATCTGCGGCTATTGGACGAAAAAACGGCACCGGCTGACAAACGATATAAATTGCCGTTCAGGTGAGGCAGATTGGATCAAGTGAGTGACATTGCTCTAAAAAGCGCACTTTATTCGTCGTTGCTTCACATTAATTCATTCATAACGGATATTCTGAGGGCAGAAATACGAGGCTGAGGGGATAAAAAACCGCCATGAACGATGCGAATGAGGTCGGCAATCGCCTGCTGAACGGCTGGCAACTGTCAAAAATGTACACGTTTGAAGTGGCGGCCCGGCATGAGTCCTTCGCGCTGGCGGCGGAAGAGCTGTCGCTCAGCCCGAGCGCTGTCAGCCATCGCATTAACCTGCTGGAAGAGGAGCTGGGGATTCAGCTGTTCGTCCGTTCGCACCGCAAAGTGGAGCTGACGCAGGAGGGAAAACGGGTTTTCTGGACCCTTAAATCGTCGCTGGATACCCTGAACCAGGAGATCCTCGACATCAAGAATCAGGCGCTTTCCGGCACCCTGACCGTCTATTCGCGCCCCAGCATCGCCCAGTGCTGGCTGGTGCCGATGCTTGGGGATTTTTCCCGCCGCTATCCGTCGATCTCCCTGACCATACTGACAGGCAATGATTACCCGAACATGCAGCGAACGGGTATCGATCTGGCGCTCTACTTCGACGATACGCCGCCCACTCAGCTTTCCCATCATTTTCTGATGAACGAGGCGATCCTGCCGGTCTGCACCCCGGAATACGCGCGCGAACATGAGTTAATTAAAAACCCAGACAATCTGCGCCACTGCACGCTGCTGCATGACAGACAGGCGTGGAGTAACGACTCGGGAACCGATGAGTGGTTTAGCTGGGCGCAGCACTTTGCAGTGAATTTGCCGCCATCGTCGGGCATTGGTTTCGATCGTTCCGATTTAGCTGTTATCGCCGCGATGAACCACGTGGGTGTCGCCATGGGGCGTCAGCGGCTGGTGCAAAAACGGCTGGATCGCGGGGAGCTGATTGCGCCCTTCGGCGAGAAAGCCCTGAAATGCCATCAGCACTACTACATATCGACCCTTTCGGGCAGGCAGTGGCCGAAAATTGATGCCTTTATCGACTGGCTGAAAAGTCAGGTGGGTTGAAGAATTATTACGCGTAGCCTCTACACCAAACCGCGAAAAGCGTGCTAAATACAGCATATTGCTTTCGATTTCTCGCAAGGTTAACCGTGTTAAAGCCCCTGATCGCCGCTGCGCTGATTATCTCCTCTGGCTGGGTGTCTGCCGCTGAGCCACCGCTGACGGCTGCGCGCTACGCGCAGCAGCTCGGGGTGGGCATCGACGTGGACTGGGCGCGCACCGAGCGCGGCATTCGCGAATTCGATCCGCTGGAAGTGCGTGATTTTAAGGCCAAAGGGTTTACCCACGTGCGTATCCGCGTGGCCGGCGAGCCGACGGAAGCGCGCCTGATTCATCTGCGCAAGCTGGTGGAAGCCTGTGAGCAATACGGCGTGATCCCGGTGATTGCCTATCAGGCAGATGAATACAAAAACGACCCGAAAGCGGATAACGAAAAAGAGGTGGTGAACTGGTGGATTGCCGTGGCGCACTACTTCGAGAAAAGCTCGCCGCTGCTCGGTTTTGACCTGATCTACGAGCCGGCGGACAAGCTCAATCACAATCTCGCATCCCTTAACCGCGTCTACGAAAAAGCGATCAAAGCCATTCATGCCATCGATGCCGAACGCATGATTTTCGTCGCTCCGCGCCTGCGCGCGGCACCCGAAGATCTCGGCAGCCTTAAGCTGCCTGCCCACAGCCAGAATTACGTGCTGGCCGAATGGCACATCTTCCCGTGGGGACCGCTCAAGAACAACGGAAAATACCCGTGGACATCAGGCACGGCGGCGGAGAAATCGATGATTCGCAGCCGGATCACTACCGCGTTGCGCTGGCAGCAAAAAACCGGGCATGTGAGCTGGGTGGGCGGCTGGGGCGTGGGTGAATCCAGCCGCGTTACCCCGACGGCACCGCAGATGGCTTTCGCCAGCTTTATGGCCTGCGAACTGCAAAAAGCCAAAATCCCTTACGCCATTAACGCGGATTTCCAGTTTTATGACGGCGAGGAGGGGGCGTGGCGACCCGGGCCGGAACCGCTGCTGCAGGCGATGCTTGCACCGGTGTGTGAAAAGCCCGACGAGAAGCCGGGCCATCATGTGATTAAATCGTCTGCTCGTGATGCGGCTCGCGCGACGCCAGCGGCAGCCAGCACAGTAAAATCAGCAGCCCCATCAGGGTCATCAACAGGCCAAGGCTAGACTGACCCGTCTGCGGCATCATGGCGGAGAGCCAGGCCAGCGCGCCGGAGCCGATGTTTTGCAGGCCGCCCACCAGCGCACCTGCGGTTCCTGCCAGGAACGGAAACGGCTCCATCGCGCCGCTGGTCGCGAGCGGGAAGAGCATTCCCGCGCCGAAGAAGAACAGGGCGGCCGGGATCAGCAGCGTCCAGACGGTCATCACGCCCAGTAAGCCAGGGACCCACATCATCACCCCTGCCAGCAGGCAGCTCATCACCGACTGCCACATCAGCGTGGAAAAACGCTTGTTCGGGCGACCGGCAAACCATGCGCCGAAGAATGCCGCCGGAATCGGCAGAATGAACAGAATGCTCACCACCATGCTGCTTAACCCCAGTCCTGCACCCAGCAACACGCCGGAACAGGCTTCAAACACCGCAATCCCCGCCAGGCCGCCAATCAGCATCAGCAGGTAACAGGTGAACGCGCCGTTGCCGAAAAGCGTTTTGTAGTTGGCAATAAGCCTGGTGCGCGGTGCGCCCGTCGGGCGTGTTTCCGGCATCCAGCGCGCCATGCTGAAGGTGACGATAATGCACAGAACCAGCAGGAAAGCGTAGCAGGCGCGCCACGACCAGATGCTGTCCAGCACGCCGCCAATCAGCGGTGCCAGCAGCGGGCTTACCAGAATCCCCATATTCAGCAGGCTGTTGGCGTGACGCAGCTGTGACCCTTCGTACAGATCGCGCGGCAGCGTACGCGCCATCACCCCGCCGACGCCGGTCCCCATGCCCTGCAGGGCGCTGGCGGCAATCAGGATCGTCAGGCTGTGAGTGGTTATGGCGATCACCGTGGCGATCATGAAAATGGTCATCCCGACCAGGATCACCGGGCGACGCCCGACGCGGTCAGACAGCGGACCGTAGAACAGCTGCGAGACGCCGTAAGTCAGCAGATAGGCAGCCATCACGCTCTGCACCGCACCTTCGCGCACGCTGAGCGCTTTCGCCATGTCTGCAATCGCCGGAATATAAATGGTCTGCGCCATCTGACCGACGGCCACCAGTAACACCAGCATCAACAGTAAATTAACGTTCCTTTGCTTTTTCATGTCGCTGAATACTTTTGCAAAAAGAGAGAAAAAAAGAATAAGTGACTGCGCATTCCCATAAATGCGCGAGGAATCTACCACAACGAGATGACAATTTAAGCATCTCTGGGGTGAATGATTGAGCAGAAGCAGGCAGGATTTGTAAACGATATCGGCAACTTATGTTGCCAGTGTGCAGATGTTAAAGAGGGGCGGTTGCCCGCCCCTCTTTGGTGCGACTTGACCCTGAATCACCGGAGGTATTTCAGGACAGCGTCAAGCAGTTGCAGTACCGCAACAATGAGTCTCAGGATAAGAATAACCATATCCACGACGCCCATACGCGCCTCCTTCTGGCAGAAGGAGCACGATGCTGGCGTACCTCTCCGCCGCCTGTTGCCAGCATCTTTGTTGACGTAACACAGTGTGCTCATTTGGGGGTTAAGGCACTGACGGCACCACCCGTTTCAGCCAGGACTTCTTTGCGCCGGTGTACTGCTTGCGGCCCCCAATACGCACTGCGAACAAACTCAGTATAGATAAACACTGGATGCATGAACAGTATTTTGTCGACAAATTCGGTAGGCTGATCCATACTCATATTCGTCAAAAAAGAGAGCTAAAATTGCGCGTTCGTGGCCGATCGCGTATACTTCTTGCGTTGACGTAACACAGTGTGTTCGCGGAAACCAACCGCAAACCCTGAAAAAAACCTCGCTCCGGCGGGGTTTTTTGTTTTTATTTCTCTTTCAAACGAAACGTGATCCCTGACGCAAATTTGGGTGGATGAAAATATTTCCATTGTCAGGCACCGAATCCTGTGTTTGTATAAATTCTATCAATGATTCTAAACACAGGTCCTCAATGACAACTTCCATGATGGCGTCGACCCTACTAAAAACTGCGCAACCTGCCGCAGTGGTCGTCGTACGTGTGGTGGTGGTCGTCGGCAATGCGCCGTAGGGACTGGATCAACACACGAATCCAAAACCCCGCCGGCGCAAACCGGCGGGGTTTTTAGTTTAAACCTCCCGGAAAGTCGGCTCAGAACAAAAGGACTGGAGCATGGCAAGTTCGGGCACAACATCAGGCAAGACGCGTTTTACGGGCGCGCAATTAATCGTTCACTTACTGGAACGTCAGGGTATCAGCATCGTTTCGGGGATCCCGGGCGGTACGGTCCTGCCGCTCTATGACGCGTTAAGTCAAAGCACGCAAATCCGCCACGTTCTGGCGCGCCACGAGCAGGGCGCAGGCTTCATCGCGCAGGGCATGGCGCGTACGCAGGGAAAACCTGCGGTCTGTATGGCCTGTAGCGGGCCGGGTGCCACCAACCTGGTCACGGCGATTGCCGACGCGCGCCTCGACTCCATTCCGCTGATCTGTATTACCGGCCAGGTTCCCTCGTCGATGATCGGCACCGACGCGTTTCAGGAAGTTGACACCTACGGTATTTCTATCCCCATCACCAAGCATAACTATTTAGTTCGCGACATCGCCGAGTTACCTCAGGTGATCAGCGATGCGTTCCGCATTGCGCAATCCGGCCGACCAGGCCCGGTGTGGATAGACATTCCTAAGGACGTACAAACCGCTGAAATCGACATCGAAACCTTCCCGGAGCCGGGTGGCCGTGCCCCCGCACCGGAATTCAGCGCCCAGAGCGTGCAGGACGCCGCCGCGATGATCAACGCCGCGAAACGGCCAGTGCTCTATCTGGGCGGCGGGGCGATCAACGCCGCTGAACAGGTACGTGAATTTGCCGAAAAAGCCAATCTGCCGACCACCATGACCTTAATGGCGTTGGGAATGCTGCCGAAAGCGCACCCGCTGTCGCTGGGCATGCTGGGGATGCACGGCGCGCGCAGCACCAACTTTATTTTGCAAGAGTCTGATTTACTGATCGTTCTCGGCGCACGTTTTGATGACCGGGCGATTGGTAAAACTGAGCAGTTCTGCCCGAACGCGAAAATCATTCACGTGGATATCGACCGCGCTGAGCTTGGCAAAATCAAGCAGCCGCATGTGGCGATTCAGGGCGATGTGGGCGAGGTCCTCGCCCAGTTAATCCCCCAAACCCACGCCACCGACAACGCCGAGTGGTGCGATTTGGTTGCTCAACTGCAGCAGGAGTTCCCGAGCGCCATCCCGACCGAAGGCGACCCGCTGAGCCACTACGGCCTGATTAACGCCGTCGCCTCCTGCGTGGACGACAGCGCTATTATCACCACCGACGTCGGCCAGCATCAGATGTGGACCGCCCAGGCTTACCCGCTGAACCGTCCGCGTCAGTGGCTGACGTCCGGCGGCTTAGGCACCATGGGCTTTGGCCTGCCAGCCGCCGTGGGTGCTGCGCTGGCGAATCCGGATCGGAAGGTGATTTGCTTCTCCGGTGACGGCAGCCTGATGATGAACATTCAGGAGATGGCGACGGCGGCTGAAAACCAGCTGGATGTGAAAATCATTCTGATGAACAACGAAGCGCTGGGGCTGGTGCATCAGCAGCAGAGCCTGTTCTACAAGCAGGGCGTGTTTGCGGCGACCTACCCGGGGATGATCAACTTTATGCAGATTGCGGCCGGTTTTGGCCTGCACACCTGCGATCTGAACGCCGCCGAGGACGCGCAAGCCGCCCTGCAGGAGGCGATTTCCCGCCCTGGCCCGGCGCTGATTCACGTGCGCATCGATCCAGAACAAAAAGTGTATCCAATGGTCCCGCCAGGTGCGGCGAATACTGAGATGGTGGGAGAATAAACCATGCAGAAACAATATGATAACGTCATTCTCGAACTCACCGTCCGCAACCACCCTGGCGTCATGACCCACGTCTGCGGCCTGTTCGCGCGCCGCGCATTTAACGTGGAAGGCATTCTTTGTCTGCCGATACAGGGCAGCGATCATAGCCGCATCTGGCTCCTCGTGAACGACGATCAGCGCCTTGAGCAGATGATTGCCCAAATCGACAAACTGGAAGATGTGACCCAAGTGGTCCGCAACCAGTCCGATCCGACCATGTTCAATAAAATTGCGGTGTTTTTTGAGTAAATCGCTCAAGGCTTGAACGGCAACGCGCTTATCGTTAAGGTAAGCGCGTTTTTTATCCGCCAGGAATGCCACATGACCACCATTGCCCTTATCGACGATCACCTTATCGTCCGCTCCGGTTTTGCCCAGTTGCTGAGCCTGGAGGCAGATTTTCAGGTCGTGGCTGAATTCGGTTCAGGCCGCGAGGCGCTGGCCGGATTACCGGGGCGTGGCGTGCAGGTCTGCATTTGCGATATCTCAATGCCGGATCTCTCCGGGCTTGAGCTGCTCAGCCAGCTGCCGAAAGGAATGGCGACCATTATGCTCTCTGTTCACGACAGCCCGGCGCTGGTAGAACAGGCGCTCAACGCCGGTGCGCGAGGGTTTCTCTCCAAACGTTGTAGTCCCGACGAACTCATTTCCGCCGTGCGCACCGTCGCGACGGGCGGATGTTACCTCACGCCGGATATCGCCATTAAACTGGCCGCCGGACGCCAGGACCCGCTGACAAAACGCGAGCGTCAGGTGGCGGAAAAGCTTGCTCAGGGGATGGCGGTGAAAGAGATTGCCGTCGAGCTGGGCCTGTCGCCCAAAACCGTTCACGTCCATCGCGCCAATCTGATGGAAAAACTCGGCGTCAGTAACGATGTCGAGCTGGCCCGCCGCATGTTTGACGGCTGGCAATGAGCCCGTACTTCTCGCGGCTGGTCTCCGTTGTCGCCAGCTTTTTTATCTTCTCCACCGCCTGGTTTTGTCTGTGGAGTATCAGCCTGCATCTGGTCGAGCGCCCGGAGCTGGCGGTGCTGCTCTTCCCGTTTGGCCTGCGTCTGGGGCTGATGCTGCAATGTCCGCGCGGCTACTGGCCGGTTTTGCTGGGGGCCGAGTGGATCATGCTGGTCTGGCTGGCGCAGGAAGTGGCACTGGCGCATCTCCCCTTATTGATGATCGGGGGCGTATTGACGCTGCTGCCGGTGGCGCTGATTTCCCGCTACCGCCATCAGCGCGACTGGCGCACGCTACTGCGTCAGGGCGCGGCGCTGATTGCCGCTGCGCTGCTGCAATCCCTGCCGTGGATCGGCAAACCCGACACCCTGACGGCGCTCCTGCTGACGCTGACCGGCGGCCTGACGCTTGCACCCACGTGCCTTGTCATCTGGCACTACCTCACCAGCACTGTCTGGCAGCCGCTCGGCCCGGCGCTGGTCTCCCAGCCGGTAAACTGGCGCGCGCGGCACCTTATCTGGTATCTGCTGCTGTTTGTGGTCAGCCTGTGGCTGCAGCTGGGTCTGCCTGCGGAACTCTCCCGCTTTACGCCGTTTTGTCTGGCGCTGCCGATTATCGCGCTGGCCTGGCACTACGGCTGGCAGGGGGCGCTGATCGCTACCCTGATGAACGCCATCGCGCTGATTGCCAGCCAGACGTGGCACGATCATCCCGTTGATTTACTCCTTTCGCTGCTGGCGCAAAGCCTGACCGGACTGCTGCTGGGCGCGGGTATACAGCGTCTGCGCGAGCTGAACCAGTCGCTGCAAAACGAGCTGGCCCGCAATCGACGCCTGGCGGAGCGGCTACTGGAAACCGAAGAAAATGTGCGGCAGGAAGTGGCGCGCGAACTGCACGATGATATCGGCCAGACCATCACGGCCATCCGCACTCAGGCGGGCATCGTTCAGCGGCTGGCCCCGGAAAATTCCGGCGTCCGGCAGGGCGGCGCGCACATCGAGCAGCTCTCTCTCGGGGTGTACGATTCCGTGCGACGTCTGCTGGGGCGCCTGCGTCCACGCCAGTTAGATGATTTATCCCTTGAGCAGGCGGTGCGTTCCCTGATGCGGGAGATGGAGCTGGAAGATCGCGGGATCGTTAGCCATCTCGACTGGGCTATCGACGAGACACTCCTGAGCGAAAGCCAGCGCGTCACCCTGTTCCGCGTCTGTCAGGAGGGACTAAACAATATCGTCAAACACGCCAGTGCCAGCGCGGTGACGCTCCAGGGCTGGCAGCAGGACGAGCGCCTGATGCTGGTTCTCGAAGACGACGGTTGCGGTCTGCCGCCTGGCTCCGGGCAGCAGGGGTTTGGCCTGGCCGGAATGCGCGAGCGCGTCACGGCGCTCGGCGGAACGTTGACGATCTCCTGTACCCACGGCACGCGCGTCAGCGTGAATTTGCCGCTGCGTTATACGTAAGGACCGACCATGTTTACCTTTCTGAAAACGCCGGCGAATGCCGCACTCATTGGCGATAAACGCGAAAGAGATGCGCGATACCGCTACTGGCGACGTCATATTCTGACCACCATCTGGCTGGGCTATGCGCTGTTCTATTTCACCCGTAAAAGTTTTAACGCCGCTGCGCCCGAAATCCTCGCCAGCGGCGTGATGACGCGCACGGACATCGGCCTGCTGGCGACGCTGTTTTACATCACCTACGGTCTGTCGAAATTCTTCTCCGGCATCGTCAGCGACCGCTCGAACGCCCGTTACTTTATGGGGATGGGGCTTATCGCAACCGGAGTGGTCAATATCCTGTTTGGTTTCTCCACCTCCCTGTGGGCCTTCGCCCTGCTGTGGGCGCTAAACGCCTTTTTCCAGGGCTGGGGCGCGCCCGTCTGCGCGCGTCTGCTCACCGCCTGGTTCTCCCGTAACGAGCGCGGCGGCTGGTGGGCAATCTGGAACACAGCCCATAACGTCGGCGGGGCGCTGATCCCCATCGTGGTGGGTGCGGCGGCGTTGCACTACGGCTGGCGCGCCGGGATGATGATCGCCGGAACCCTGGCGATTTTCGCCGGGCTGTTTCTCTGCTGGCGTCTGCGAGACCGCCCGCAAACCGTCGGCCTGCCGCCGGTGGGTGACTGGCGTCACGACGAGATGGAGATCGCCCAACAGCAGGAAGGGGCGGGGCTGACGCGCAAAGAGATCCTCACCAAATACGTGCTGCTGAACCCCTATATCTGGCTGCTGTCCCTGTGCTATGTGCTGGTGTACGTGGTGCGTGCGGCGATCAACGACTGGGGAAATCTGTATATGTCCGAGACGCTCGGCGTCGATCTGGTGACCGCCAACTCGGCGGTGACCATGTTTGAGCTGGGCGGATTTATCGGCGCGCTGGTGGCGGGCTGGGGCTCGGACAAACTGTTTAACGGCAACCGTGGCCCGATGAACCTGATTTTCGCTGCCGGGATTTTGCTCTCCGTTGGCTCGCTGTGGCTGATGCCCTTTGCCAGCTACGTGATGCAGGCGGCGTGCTTCTTCACCACCGGATTCTTCGTTTTCGGCCCGCAAATGCTGATCGGCATGGCGGCAGCGGAGTGCTCGCACAAAGAGGCGGCGGGGGCGGCAACCGGTTTTGTCGGCCTGTTTGCCTATCTTGGCGCGTCCCTGTCCGGCTGGCCATTGGCGCGGGTCATCGACATCTGGCACTGGAGCGGTTTTTTCGCGGTGATCGCTATCGCGGCGGGGATTTCCGCCCTGCTGCTGTTGCCGTTTTTGAACGCTCAGGCCCCGCGTGAGGTCAACGAAGCGTGATGCGCCTCACCTTTTTGCCCCGAGTGGGGCAAAACTAGGAAATTTTCCCGGTTTCGCCTGGACGCTGTCTCAGGCCAATGCGACTGCTGATTTTTACAATGCCTGCCATTCGCAGGTATTCATATCAGGAGTTTTTGATGCTGGCCTTTCTAAACCAGGTGCGCAAGCCGACCCTGGATCTGCCGCTCGAGATGCGGCGCAAAATGTGGTTCAAGCCGTTCATGCAGTCCTATCTGGTGGTGTTCATCGGCTACCTGACCATGTACCTGATCCGCAAAAACTTCAACATCGCCCAGAACGACATGATCTCCACCTACGGGCTGAGCATGACGCAGCTGGGGATGATCGGCCTCGGTTTCTCCATCACCTACGGGGTAGGGAAAACCCTGGTTTCGTACTACGCCGACGGTAAAAATACCAAGCAGTTCCTGCCGTTTATGCTGATCCTCTCCGCCATCTGTATGCTCGGCTTTAGCGCCAGCATGGGCGCAGGCTCCGTCAGCCTGTTTATGATGATCGCCTTCTACGCCCTGAGCGGTTTCTTCCAGAGCACCGGCGGGTCGTGCAGCTATTCCACCATCACCAAATGGACGCCACGTCGCAAGCGCGGCACTTATCTTGGTATGTGGAACATCTCCCATAACCTCGGCGGGGCGGGTGCGGCAGGCGTGGCATTGTTCGGGGCAAATGTCCTGTTCGACGGCCATGTGATCGGCATGTTCATCTTCCCGTCCATTATCGCGCTGATTGTTGGCTTTATCGGCCTGCGCTACGGCAGCGACTCCCCGGAATCCTACGGTCTGGGCAAAGCGGAAGAGCTGTTTGGCGAAGAGCTGAGTGAAGAAGACAAAGACGCTGAAGACGAGTCGATGACCAAATGGCAGATCTTCGTTGAGTATGTGCTGAAAAACAAAGTCATCTGGCTGCTCTGCTTCTCCAACATCTTCCTGTACGTGGTGCGCATCGGCATCGACCAGTGGTCTACCGTATACGCCTTCCAGGAGCTGAAACTCTCCAAAGAGGTGGCGATTCAGGGCTTTACCCTGTTTGAAGTGGGCGCGCTGGTGGGAACGCTGCTGTGGGGCTGGCTGTCGGATCTGGCAAACGGTCGTCGGGCGCTGGTGGCCTGCGTTGCGCTGGCATTGATTATCGCTACGCTGGGTGTGTATCAGCACGCCAGCAACCAGTACGTCTATCTCGCCTCCCTGTTTGCGCTCGGTTTCCTGGTGTTTGGCCCGCAGCTGCTGATTGGCGTCGCGGCCGTCGGATTTGTGCCGAAAAAAGCGATCGGCGCTGCCGATGGGATCAAAGGCACCTTCGCCTATCTGATCGGCGACAGCTTTGCCAAGCTGGGTCTCGGGATGATCGCCGACGGCACGCCGATCTTCGGCCTGACCGGCTGGGCGGGCACCTTCGCCGCGCTGGACGCCGCAGCTATCGCCTGCATCTGCCTGATGGCGATGGTCGCCGTGATGGAAGAACGCAAAATTCGCCGCGAAAAACGCATTCAACGACTGAAAGCGGCTTAATGGCTTGAGTAATTGTGCAGGTAACTTTTTTGCCCGGCTACGTGCCGGGCTTTTTTCATTCCCGCCCCTGTTTTTTCCGATCCCTTTCAGCATGTTTTACGCTGTCGACAACGGCGCGTTTCCCGATATCATGAGCGGCTATTATTAAGGAGAACGCATGGTCTGGATAATGCTGGCCACCCTGGTTGTGGTGTTTGTTGTCGGGTTTCGCATTCTGACGTCTGATTCGCGTCGGGCGATCAAACGACTGAGCGAACGCTTAGGGATTACGCCCGTTCCGCTGGAGTCGATGATCGACCAGTGTGGTAAAACCGCAGGCACTGAGTTTATCCGCTACCTGGAGCGCCCGGACGAAGCCCATCTGCAAAATGCCGCGCAGGTGCTGCTGATCTGGCAGGTCTGCATCGTCGACGGCAGCGAAGAGAATCTGCATACCTGGCATCGACTACTGCGAAAAGCGCGTCTTGCCGCGCCGATTACCGACGCGCAGATCCGCCTGGCGCTGGGATTTATGCGCGAAATAGACCCCGATCCGCAGGAGTTCAACGCTTTTCAACTGCGCTACAATCGCCTGTTCCTGCCTGAAGAGGGCGTTTTTTTCCTGCACTGAGCCCCATGCTGGCTGTCTGTCGGTGTAGATCAGATTTCAACAAAAGTTGTCAAAACGTTAAATCCGTCACAGTTTTGATGATAAACTGCGCGACTTTCCCGCAGTCTTATCCTCAGGTGACGCCATGACAGAACAGATCCACTCCACGCCCACAGCCCATACCGGTGAGGTCCTGCGACCAAACTGGTCGGCGGTTTTCTCCGTGGCGTTTTGCGTCGCCTGCCTGATTACCGTGGAGTTTCTGCCGGTCAGCCTGCTGACGCCGATGGCGCAGGATCTGGGGATTTCCGAAGGGGTGGCGGGCCAGTCCGTCACCGTCACGGCGTTTGTCGCCATGTTCTCCAGTCTGTTTATCACCCAGATAATCGGCACCATCGACCGCCGCAAGGTGGTAATTCTGTTTGCGGTTCTGCTCACACTCTCCTGCGTACTGGTCTCCTTTGCCGATAACTTTACCCTGCTGCTGCTGGGCCGCGCCTGTCTGGGGCTGGGGCTGGGTGGATTCTGGGCAATGTCGGCCTCGCTGACCATGCGTCTGGTGCCCGCGCGCAAAGTGCCGAAAGCGCTCTCGGTGATCTTCGGCGCCGTCTCGATTGCACTGGTGATTGCCGCACCGCTGGGCAGTTTTTTGGGCGGCATTATCGGCTGGCGTAACGTCTTTAACGGCGCGGCGATAATGGGCATTCTGTGCATTTTCTGGGTGTGGAAGGCGCTGCCGTCCCTGCCGGGCGAAGCGGCGCATCATAAGCAGAATATGTTCAGCCTGCTGAAACGCCCCGGTGTGCTGGCGGGGATGACCGCCATCTTTATGGCGTTCGCCGGGCAGTTCGCCTTTTTCACCTATATCCGCCCGGTGTTTATGACCATGGCCGGATTTGATGTGGATGGCCTGACGCTGGTGCTGCTGAGTTTTGGTATTGCGAGTTTTGTCGGCACATCCCTGTCGGCGCAGTTCCTGAAACGCTCCCTTAAATTCGCCCTGGCAGGTGCGCCGCTGGTGCTGGCGGTCAGCGCCGTGGTGCTGATTTTGTGGGGAAGTGACAAGTGGGTGGCGTCGGCCATTGCGATTATCTGGGGCTTTGCTTTTGCGCTGGTGCCGGTGGGCTGGTCAACGTGGATCACCCGTTCCCTTGCCGATCAGGCGGAAAAAGCCGGGTCGATTCAGGTGGCGGTGATTCAGCTGGCAAACACCTGTGGCGCGGCGATTGGCGGCTATGCGCTGGATAATCTGGGGCTGCTGTCGCCGCTGGTGTTGTCTGGCACGCTGATGCTGCTGACGGCACTGCTGGTGGCGGGGAAGGTCAAGGCGCAGTAAGTCTGGCATATCCTCACCCGGTGGGGTGAGGATATCGGGTTACACCGAAGCCTGAACGCGTCTGCGTGAATCCATCGAAATCAGTACTACCGACGACACAATCAACAATGTCCCCAGCCAGTCCGGTAGCGTAAACGCCACCCCTAACAGCAGCACCGACAGCAACGCGCTGCTCAGCGGTTCGGCGCAGCTCAGAATGCTCGCTTTCGGTCCGCCAATCATCTGCGCGCCTTTCAGATACAAGCTGAAGGTCAGCGCGGTGCCGATCACCACCAGATAGAAAAAGGCCAGCAGCAGGCTGCCGTCAATCACGAAGGTGGTGCCGCGCCCGGCGTAGAACGGCGTCAGCATCAGCCCTGCCAGCAACATACTCCAGCCGACAATCGGCAGCGTGCCGTAGCGGGCGATAAGCGTCGAGGGATAGGTGGTGTAAAACGCGGCGGCGAAGGCCGAGGCAATGCCAAAGAACAGCGCCGCAGGGGAGATCGACAGCGATGTCGGATCGCCGTGCGTCACCAGTAAAAACGTGCCAATCAGCGAGGTCAAAATTGCCGAGAGGACAAATATCCCAGGCCGTTTTTTCCGCGCCAGCGCGAACCACGCCACGATAATGGTCGGGGAGAGAAATTGCAGGACAGTCGCGGTAGCGGCGTTGGATTTTTCAATCGTCAGCAGGAACGTGAGCTGGACCGTGAGCGCGCCAACCAGTGAGAAAATCAGCAGGCTGATGGCGTCTTTGCGATGTTTGATGACCGAGAAAATCTTGTCGCCGTGGACGAAAGAGAGCGTCAGTAAAATCACGCCGGTGAACAGCAGACGAATCATGGTCAGATAAGGCGAGGAAATCTGACTCTTCTCCATAATGTACTGCGCGCAAACCCCTGAACTGCCCCATAACACGGCGGCGATCAGGACATTCAGCATCCCTCTTTTTGTGGAACCCATGTTCTCCCCTGCATGCTCGTTTTTTTCTAGCATATCATGGGAGCAATGCCGGGTGGTGTGGTCTGATGCCCTCGCTCCGCCCCCTCCCAAACAGGGAGAGGGGAAAACACGAAAAACGGCAACGGGCGTTGCCGTTTTGCTTTTACCTTAGAACCAGGCTTCCCACATTGCGCCGACGTTGAAATCGTCGAGCGTCTGGTCATCGGTGCCGTTCACGCGGGCGGTACGTTCATTATCCACTTTGCCGCCGGTCACGTAGAAGCGCAGCATCGGGCGGAACTCGGGGCCCATGGCGATAGACATGTTCTGCGACAGGGTCAGCTTCCAGCCTTTGTTATCACCGCCGTTATCGTAGTCAACGTGCTGCCAGCCCGCTTCCAGCCAGGTGGAGTGAACGTCGTTCCACCAGTGCATTGGGCGCACAATCGCGTTGTAGTTTTTGCGATTGTCGGTGCTGTCACGGCTGTTGTCGTAATCGTGGAAGGCGAGGATGTACTCCACCTGCGTCTGCTGGGTGAATTTATGCAGCCCTTCGAAGCTGGCGTAAACCGTGGTCAGATCTTCGGTTTTATTGAACACGCTGTTGTCTGAGTTATCCGAGTAACGGGCGATCACTTTGTTCACGCCGCTGTCGTTGGTGTGGCTCAGCACCACGCCGCCCTGCCAGGCGTTCAGACGATCGTCGCTCTCGATGGCTTTCGAGTCGAAACCGTAGTTGGCGTACAGTTCCAGATCCAGCGGCCCGATTTTCATGCCGTGGATTTTGGAGGTGGCCGCGTAGTTGCCTTTATCGCCGGTGCCGGAGCCGCCGGTACAGGAGATGCGCGACGGGTTAGAGCCGTCGTTTTCCACTTCCGGATTACAGGACTCCACCGCCGCAACGGTTGCCACGTCAAACTGCACGCCGCCGATGTCGAAGTTTTTCACCCCGGCGCCCTGGCCATCGTGGTTCATCCAGAAGTAGTCGTTGATGCCCTGCTGTGGACGCTGGTGGAAGTCTCGACCGGCCCAGAAATAGGCGTTCGGGTTAGATGACATAATGTTGGTCACTCCCGCGTAGGCTTTTTTCAGGTTAACTTCGTCGCCCCAGTGGTCGATCATCACGTTGATGTCCCAGATCGCGCCGTTATCGCCTTTGAACGCTTTAGAGAGCTGGAATTCACCGCCGTTGCCTTCGTTACCCAGACGACCAATCGCCGAGCCGCCGTTATACGAGCCATCGACCGCCACATATTTCTGATCGGCGGCCTGGAAGTGTGCGCCGTAGCGGGCGTAGCCGGTAAATTTAATGCCAAAGGGAATCGCCAGATCCGGGGACTGCGCGGCGCTTTGAGGTTCCGTCACCACGTCCGCTTTTTTCGCGACTGCCGCATCCATTTTTGCCTGACGTTCTGTCAGGGCTTTATCCACCGCTTTGGCGACAATGGCGTCAATTTGCTCCTGCGTGAATTCTTGTGCGAGCACAGAAATTGGGCAAAGCGCGGCGATAACCGCCATTGTTAATGGAAGTTTTTTTATGATATTCATTGTCATCTCTATTAATTTAAATTTTATTCAGACAATAACCATCCCATTCCGATCTGACAGAATATGTCGCTATCATCAGAAAAAGTTGATTTATATTTTTATAGGTACAGAGGATTTAATTTAGCGTAACGATATCTCCCTTTATTATCTCTGGTAGAGATGGATAATCTCTTCGGACAATTCACGGGCCAACAGTGAATTCATTAAATGATCCTGGGCATGCACCATAATTAAAGTCATCGGCTGGCGGGCTTCGCCCGCGTCCTGTTCGATGAGTTTGGTCTGCATATGGTGCGCCTGGCGCGCGTAGCCATCGGCTTCGCGCAGCAGGCTTTTGGCTTCGTCAAGGTTGCCCTGCCGGGCCGCGTGCAGGGCTTCAAAGCACAGGCTACGCGACTGACCGGCGTTGACGATAATTTCCATTACGGCATCTTCTAATGCGATCATCATTCATTACTCTTTATCAAAACTATTATTTAACGAGGTGGTGGCGAACCACTCTCCGCTTTTCTTAATGGTGCGTTTCTGCGTGGCTAAATCCAGCTGAATAAATCCGTAGCGGTTTTTATACGCATTACACCATGACCAGTTATCAATAAATGTCCACATATGGTAACCAAGACAATTTGCGCCTTCGCTAATTCCTTTGTGAACCCATTTAAGGTGCTCGGAAATAAAGTCGATACGGTATTGATCGTTAATCTGACCGTTTTCAATAAAACGCTGCTCGTTTTCGACGCCCATGCCGTTTTCAGAGATAAAACAGCGCGGGTTGCCGTAATTCTCACGCAGATTAACGAGAATATCGTAAATACCCGGCTCGTAGATTTCCCAGCCGCGGTACGGGTTCATTTTGCGCCCTGGCATCTCGTAATTATCAAAGAACCACTCCGGCATAAACGGCGCCTGAGGGTTCACCGCGCTGTCGCGACACTTCACGCGGCGCGGCTGATAATAGTTAATGCCCAGCAGGTCGATGGTTCCTTCGGCAATCAGCGCGCTGTCTTCTGGCTGACAGGCAGGCAGCTGATCGTAGGCTTTCAGCAGCGCCACCAGATCCGCCGGATATTCCCCGCGCAGAACCGGATCGAGGAAGCTGCGGTTAAACATCAGATCCGCATAATGCGCGGCTTTCAGATCCTGCGGATTCTGCGAGCGCGGATAGGACGGCGTCAGGTTCAGCACGATGCCGATCTCCCCCGCATGATGCCCGGCGCGGAAGGCGCGCACCGCCTGCGCATGGGCCAGCACCGTGTGGTACGCCACGGTCGCCGCGCGACGGAAATCCACCACGTTGGGATAGTGGAAATCGTACAGATAACCGCCTTCCACCGGGACAATCGGCTCGTTAAAGGTGAACCAGTGCAGCACGCGATCGCCGAACAGCTCAAAGCAGATCTGCGCGTAGCGGGCGTATGCCGCCACGACGTCACGGTTTTCCCAGCCGCCGATCTCCTGCATCGCCATCGGCATGTCGAAGTGGAACAGGGTGATGAACGGCGTAATGCCTTGCTCAAGCAGTTCATCGAACACCTGATTGTAGAATTCCACCGCCTGCGGATTCACTTCACCGACACCGTCGGGGATCAGGCGCGCCCAGCTAATCGAGGTGCGAAAGCTGTTATGGTTCAGCTGTTTCAGCAGCTGAATGTCCGATTTCCAGTTCTGGTAAAAAGCGGAGGTATCCTGCGGCCCCACGCCCTGATGGAAACGGTTTGGCTCATTGGCGAACCAGTGATCCCAGGTGGTCACTCCTTTGCCGCCGCCCAGGCTTTCCCCTTCGGTTTGCAGCGCGGAGCTTGCGCTGCCCCACCAAAAGTTATCGGGAAATGAATATTTCATAATGCTTCCTCTTTGACGTTATTAACGTGCAGCTTCAGCAGTACCGACGGTTGCCTGGGCTTTTTGCTCTTCGGTTTTCATCAAAGAGCGCTCATAGGCGCGCAGGAACGGCAGATACATCAGGGCTGACATCACCATACAAATTACGCACATCACTACCGGACTGAACGCCCAGTTTGCTGCCCACGACGCACCGATGGGTGCCGGGGTGGTCCACGGCGTCAGCGATACCACCTGCGCCAGCCAGCCGAGTTTGGTCGCGGCGTAGGCCAGACAGGCGTTCACCAGCGGCACGAACACAAACGGGATAAACAGCATCGGGTTCATGATGATCGGCGCACCGAACAGAATCGGTTCGTTGATGTTAAAGAAGCTCGGCACCACGCCCATTTTGCCGATGGTGCGCAGATGCGTCACGCGGCTGCGCAGCAGCAGGAAGGCCAGCGGTAAGGTCGAGCCAACGCCGCCGATCAGCAGATAGTGATCCCAGAAGCCCTGCAGATAGACGTGCGGAAGCGCTGCGCCCGCCGCCAGTGCCGCCTGGTTTGCCGACAGGTTCGCCATCCAGAACGGGTTCATGATGCCGGTGACAATCAGCGAGCCGTGGATGCCCGCGAACCAGAAGATCTGGCACAGCAGCACGGAGAGCAGAATCGCCGGCAGGGAGTCAGAGGCGGACACCAGCGGCTCCAGCAGATGCATAATTGCCTGCGGGATAATCATCCCGGTTTGCGCTTCGATGAACAGGTTCAGCGGGTGCAGCGTGCCGATCACCACCATCACCGGAATCAGGATCTCAAAGGAGCGCGCCACGCCGGTCGGGACTTCTTTCGGCAGGCGAATGGTGACTTTGTTCTCCTTCAGCCACGCGTAAACGCGGGTAGAGTAGATAGCGGTAATCAGGGCGGTGAAAATCCCCTGACCGGACAAATACTGCGTGGAGATTTTGCCGTCGGCATAGGGGGCCGCCACCAGCAGAAACGCCATAAACGCCAGCAGGCCGGACATCACCGGATCGAGATTAAACTGGCGACCCAGGCTCGCGCCGATCCCCACCGAGATAAAGAAGGTCATCACGCCCATGCTGAGGTTAAACGGCAGCATCAGCTGTTCGCGGTAGGTCTGGGAGAAATCGAGCCAGCCGCGGGCAAAACTGTTGGTGGTATCCGCCGAGAACGGCGGGAAGATGAACACCAGCATAAACGAGCCGATGATCATAAACGGCAGGGCGGCGGTAAACCCGTCACGGATCGCAATCACGTACTTTTGCTGTCCGAGCTTTGCCGCCAGCGGGGTAATGGACTGCTCAATAACGGCAACCATTGATTGATATAACGAACTCATGAGAACACCTTCTTAGTGTGCCGCTTCGATGAGCGACAGAGCATAGTCCAGTACCTTATCACCACGCTGCATACCGTAGTCCATCATGTCGATGGCTTGTACCGGAATACCCTGCGTAGCGGCCTTGTCTGCCAGTGTCTTTAACATGTATTTCACTTGCGGTCCGAGAAGAACGACCTGGTATTGCGGAAACTGCGTGTCAAATTCGGACACGCCGTACGCATCAATCGTGACCGGGACTCCGCGTTCTTCTGCCACTTCAACCATTTTCCTCACCAGCAGGCTGGTGGACATCCCGGCAGAGCAGCACAGCATAATCTTGAACATCGACAACCATCCTCAAAGTGTAAAAAGTTATTGCGGGGATGATTGGATATCATATGGAAACCGGTTTCCATTTATAAACCACAGAAGTGTGATAACCATCAAGATCCGCCGCTTATGGAGCGTGTTATCACGATGTGGGTCACAAAATTTGGCGTTTTTGACATCAAATTGAGTGGAAATGGAAAATCGGTTTCCATGGAAAACGGAAACGGATATACTCCGGATTGGCTATAATGTGAGCCGAAGCGGTAACAGGAATTACAGGGCTACGTGGGTCCTGACAGGGGAATATGATGTCTACAATCAACGATGTATCACGTCTGGCCGGGGTGTCCAAAGCCACGGTGTCACGGGTGTTGAGCGGGTCGCGCGGCGTGAAGGAAGCCAGCCGTGAGGCCGTACTGAAAGCGGTGGATGAGCTGAACTATCGGCCCAACGTCATAGCGCAATCGCTGTTGAGCCAGTCCACCGGCTGTATCGGTGTGATCTGTGCGCAGGATAATATCAACCAGACCACCGGGTATCTTTACGCGCTGGAAAAACAGCTCAGTCAGCACCAAAAACATCTGCTGCTGCGCTTCGCCAACACTAAAAGCGAGGTGCTCAACGCGCTCGATGAACTCTCCTGCGGCCTTTGCGACGACATCCTGATTATCGGGGCGCGTTTCCCGCTGCATATCGATCAAGATAACGTCATCCTGGTGGACTGCATGGAGTCCGATAACGCCAACAGCATCCAGTTTGACCACGCCTTTGCCGCCGAAACCGCCTGTAACTACCTCACCAGCCAGGGCCGTCGGCAGATTGCCTTAATTCAGCCACAGGGCAGCGGTTTTGCCGATCAGGTGCTGCTCGGGTACAAACACGCGCTGGAGAAAAACTTCCTGCCGTTTAACCGCAATCTGGTGTTTATGGACGCCACTTCATCGTCCGTGGCGTTGCAGGAACTACTGAATAACGCGACCACGTTGAATTTCAACGCGTTGCTGGTGGCGGATGAGCAGGAAGCGCAGCGCGTGATCCCGCAATTGCAGGCGTTTAATAAGTCGGTTCCGGAAGACATCATGGTCTTTAGTCTCGCCGGATCGCTGCATCTTCCGGGAATTCCGACCATTCCGGCCATCGAATACTCCATGGATGCGATGGCGGCGCGGATTGTGGCGTGGCTGAATGAGAAAACGCAGATGCTCGGCTCTTACGTTTTGCGCGGGGATCTGATTATCCCGGATATGCGCAAACGCTAATCAAAAAAAAGCGTGAAGCACGCTTCACGCTTAGTAATCCTCCATGCAGTCCACTTTGCCGACGGCTTCCCAGTAGTTATCCAGGTTGTCGCGCTCCATCGCCAGCACGGCGTTTTTCACCAGCAGCTTGTTAGCCTCGGATGACATGATCATCGCCTGCCACTCTTTGTCCGTCTGCTTGCCCTGAGGCGAGCAGACTTTCTTGATATCTTTCATCACGGCCTGGCGGATTTTCTCCGTTTTTACCGGGTCTTGCGTCTCTCTGGCGTGGACGAAGGCGGCGAAAAGCAAACAGATAACCAGACAAAACAGGTGAGCAGCTTTCATTGAAACCCCCGGAGTAAAACGCGCATTGTTCTCTGAAATATATCGTTACATTCATCAAAGCGATTCAAGCCGAAAGTATGATTCTGGACAGACACAGGTATGAGACGTTTTAAGCGTAGCTGGAGTTTTTGCCGGGCATCAGCGCCCGGCAAAAGATTTATTGGATGCCACCGCCGAGCGATTGCCAGAGGGTCACGCGGTTGGTGAAGTCCGTCTGTTGCAGAGCGATCAGCGACGTCTGCGCCGACCACAGAGACCGCTGCGCGGTCAGTACGGTCAGATAATCCCCCGCACCCGCCTGATAGCTGCGCGTCGCCACATCCAGCGTTTTCTGCTCCGCCGCGACGTATTCCCGCTGGGCGTCCAGCTGCTCGCTGAGCGTTTCCCGCCGCGCCAGCGCGTCGGCAACGTCTTTGAACGCGCTCTGAATGGTCTTTTCGTAGGTGGCGATCAGCCCTTTTTTCTCCGCTTCGGCATAGCGCAGCTGCGCCAGATTGCTCCCGCCGCTAAACAGCGGCAGGGTGATCGACGGCGCGAACGACCAAACTTTGAGGCCGTGGCTGAACAGGGATGACAACGAATCGCTGCCGACACCGGCGCTGGCGGTCAGGGAAATGGTCGGGAAGAAATTCGCACGCGCCGCGCCAATACTGGCGTTGGCGCTCAGCAGATTGTGCTCGGCTTCCTGAATATCCGGGCGGCGCAGCAGCGCGCTGGAGCTGACACCCGCCGGGATCAGGGTGATGGCGTTGTCGCTCAGACTCTCCAGCGTCCCCGGCAGCAGCGCGTCTGGCACCGTATCGCCCGCCAGCAGATTAAGGGCGTTTTTATCCTGCGCGACCAGCGTCTGATAACTCGCCACGCTGGCGCGCGCCTGCTGATACACCGCCATCGCTTCGCTGGTATCTGTCGCCGCCGCCACGCCCACTTCCTGCTGGCGTTTCACGATTTTCAGCGAATTGGCTGCGCTTTCCATGGTGGATTTCGCCAGCGCCAGATTGCTGTTATCCGCCGCCAGCGTCAGCCATGCGGTGGTCAGCTCGCTAATCATCGTCAGGCGTGTGTTTTGCGCGGTGAATTCGCTGGCGAGCCAGGTTTCCCGCGCGGCGCGGGAGAGGCTCTGGTTGCGGCCAAACAGGTCCAGCTCAAAGCTCGACACCGTGCCGTTGGCTTCGTCGCTGGTGGTGACGCCACCGGCCAGCGTCCGGCTGCGGGTATGGCTCAGCTCAGCATCGACCGTCGGGAACAGGGACGAGCGCGTTTCGCCATACTGGGCGCGGGCGGCGTCGATATCGGCAATCGCTTTTTGCACGTCGCGGTTGCTGTTAAGCGCCATCGTCACCACGCTTTTTAACCGCGCATCGTTCACTACCTGCTGCCACTGGCTGACGACCGCGCTGGCCTCGCCGTGGCTGCCCGGCAGCGTCGCCGGGACGGGCGCATCCGGGCGCTGATAGGTCGGGTCCAGCGAGACACAGCCTGCGCTCATCAGCGCCAACACTAAAACAGAAACACGAAACATGATTACCTCCGGTTTGCGTGCTTACCGGAGAACAGACGCTTCACCAGTACAAAGAATAACGGGACAAAGAAAATCGCCAGCAGCGTTGCCGCAAGCGTTCCGCCGATGATGCCGGTGCCGATTGCCACGCGGCTGTTGGCGCCCGCGCCGGTCGCGACCGCCAGCGGCGTGACCCCTGCGATAAACGCCAGCGAGGTCATGATGATTGGGCGCAGACGGGTCTGGGCGGCGCGCAGGGCGGCGCGCGTCAGGGAGTACCCTTCCGCCACTTTGGCTTCGGCAAACTCGACAATTAGAATGGCGTTTTTCGACGACAGGCCGATGGTGGTCAGCAGCGCCACCTGGAAGTAAACGTCGTTGTTCAGACCACGCATCGTCGCGGCCAGCGCCGCACCGAGCACGCCAAGCGGAATGACCATGATCACCGAGATTGGCACCGACCAGCTCTCGTACAGCGCCGCCAGGCACAGGAACACCACCAGAATCGACAGGGCGTAAAGGCTCATCGCCTGGCCGCTGGCCAGTTTTTCCTGCAACGACAGGCCGCTCCACGCCCAGGTGGTGCCAGCGGGCAGTTTGTTTGCCAGCTGTTCCATGGTGGTCATCGCGCTGCCAGAGCTGGAGCCGCTGGCGTTTTCACCCTGAATTTCATACGCCGCAGAGCCGTTGTAGCGCACCAGGCTTTCCGGGCCGTATTCCCAGCGGGTGGTGGCGAAGGCGGAGAACGGCGTCATGCTGTCATCGCTGCCGCGCACGTACCATTTGTTGAGATCCGACGGCGCGGCGCGGTAATCGCTATCGCCCTGGATGTAGACCTTTTTGACGCGGCCACGGTCGATAAAATCGTTCACGTAAGTTCCGCCCCAGGCGCTGGAGAGGGTGCTGGTGACATCGCTCAACGCGAGGCCGAGAGAAACGGCTTTGTTGTTGTCGATATCGACCTGCAGCTGCGGCATCTGTGGCAGATCGTTGGCGCGCACCGCCTGCAGCGAGGCGTTTTTATTCGCCTCACCAATCAGCTGATTACGAAACGCCAGCAAGGTATCGCGATCCGTATTGCCCGTCGCCATCAGCTCAAAGGTAAAGCCGTTGCTCTGGCCGAGACCGTCCACGGACGGCGGCGTCATGGCGAACACGGTGGCATCACGAATGCCGCCCAGCTCTTTGCTGGCGCGCAGGGCAATCGCCTGTGCGGTGTTTTCGCTGCCCTTACGTTCGGACCAGTTTTTCAGCGACACAAACGCCATCCCGGCGTTCTGGCCGCTGCCGCTAAAGCTAAAGCCCTCAACGGTGAAAATCACATTGGTGTTGTCTTTCTCTTTGCTGAGGAACCAGTCGGTGACCTTGCGGCTCACCTCGGCGGTGCGCACGGCGGTCGCGCCTGCGGGGAGGGTGTACTGCACCATGATTTCGCCCTGATCTTCCGTCGGCAGGAAGCTGCCTGGCAGTTTCCACATGGTCAGGGCCATCGCCCCGCACAGGACGGCGAAAATCGCCATCATGCTGCCGGAGCGGCGTAATACGCGCAGGACACGATGCTGATAGCCACTTTCTGTTCTGCTGTAAAAGCGGTTAAAGGCGCCGAAAAAGCCTTTCTTGTGCGGCGGTGTGTGGCTGAGAACCGTGCCGCACAGGGCCGGGGTGAGCGTAAGCGCCACCACCACCGAGAGGATCATCGCCGAGATAATGGTCACGGAGAACTGACGATAAATCACCCCCGTTGAGCCGCCAAAGAACGCCATCGGCAGGAACACCGCCGAGAGCACGAGGGCAATCGCCACCAGTGCACCGGAGATTTCGCCCATCGATTTTTCGGTCGCTTCGCGGGCGGGCAGGCCCTCGTCACGCATAATGCGCTCGACGTTTTCCACCACCACGATGGCGTCATCCACCAGCAGGCCGATGGCCAGTACCATCGCGAACAGGGTCAATGTGTTGATGGAGTAGCCGAACAGCGCCAGCACGCCAAAGGTGCCGAGCAGCACCACCGGTACCGCCAGCGCCGGGATCAGCGTGGCGCGGACGTTTTGCAGGAACAGATACATCACCACCACTACCAGCACGATGGCTTCGAACAGCGTCTGAATCACATCCTCAACGGAGATTTTGATGAACTCGGTGCTGTCTTTAGGGTAGGCGACGTCATAGCCTTCCGGCATCGCGCGTTTGAACTCGGCGATTTTTTCTTTCACTGCGGTCGCGGTACTCAGGGCGTTAGCCCCAGGCGAGAGCATCACCGCCACGCCAGCCGCCGGGTGGCCGTTCAGCTTCGCAGTAGCGGTGTAATCTTCGCTGCCCATCTCAACGCGGGCGACATCGCCGATGCGCACCACCGAGCCGTTGGACTGGCTCTTGATGATGATATTTTTAAACTGATCGACGGTTTGCAGGCGCGATTGGGCGCGCACGGTGGCCGTCAATTGCTGTGCATTCGACGACGGCAGCGCGCCAATTTTCCCGGCAGAGACCTGCACGTTTTGCGCTTCAATCGCCGTTTGCACGTCGGAGGGCATCAGCGCGTACGAGGCCAGCTTCGCCGGATCGAGCCAGATGCGCATCGCGTACTCCGCACCGAAAACCTGCAAACTGCCCACGCCTTCCACGCGCGCCAGCGGGTCCTGCACGTTACTCACCAGCCAGTCGGCAATATCTGAACTGCTGGCTTTGTCGGTTTTGTCGTACACGCCCATGATCAGCAGGAAGTTGCTCTGGGATTTCACTACCGTGATGCCCGACTGCTGCACTTCGCTCGGCAGGCGCGATTCGGCCTGCTGAACTTTGTTTTGCACCTGCACCTGGGCGGTATCCGGGTCGGTACCCTGTTCAAAGGTGACGTTGATGCTTACGGAGCCGTCGGAGCTGCTGGTGGAGGTGAAATAGAGCAGGTTATCCAGGCCCGTCAGCTGCTGCTCAATCACCTGGGTGACGCTGTTTTCCAGGGTCTGGGCGGAGGCCCCCGTGTAGGTGGCGGAGATTTTCACCGACGGCGGCGCAACGTCCGGGTACTGCGCGACCGGCAGGGTGCGGATCGCCAGCATCCCGGCGAGCATAATCAGAATGGCGATCACCCACGCAAACACCGGGCGACGCACGAAGAAACGGGAAAACATCAGGCGTCTCCTCCGGCGGTTTTGATCTCTTCGGCTTTCACTTCCTGCCCGGTGGCTACTTTTCCGGTGCCTTCTACGATCAGCTTATCGCCCGCCTTCAGCCCGCTCAGCACCAGCCATTTGTCGCCGTAGGTTTCCCCTGTTTGCAGCGTGCGCTGTTCGACTTTGTTGCTACCGTTCACGACCAGCGCGGTGGCGTTGCCTTTGGCGTCGCGGGTAATGCCCTGCTGCGGTGCCAGAATCGCGTCATCCATGATGCCCTCGTCCACGTTGGCGCGAACGAACATGCCCGGCAGAAGCTGCTGCTTCGGATTGGGGAAAATCGCCCGCAGGGTGACGGAGCCGGTGGATTCATCAACGGCCACTTCCGTCAGGGCCAGACGGCCCTTTTCGCTGTAAGTGCTGCCGTCTTCGAGGATCAGCGAAACGCTCAGGGTATCGCTGTTGGTGGACAGCGTTTGCTTGCGTAATCGCAGCAGATCGGCGCTCGAACGGGTGAGATCGACGTACATGCTGTCCAGCCCGCGAATGGTCGCCAGAGCCGTCTCCTGCTGGGCGGTCACCAGTGCGCCCGGCGTGACGGACGAAATACCGATGCGCCCGCTAATCGGCGCGGTGACGGTGGTCCAGTTCAGGCTGATGCGCGCGCTCTCCAACGCGGCTTTTTTAGATTCGACGCTGGCCTTGTCCTGCGCACAGGTGGCCTGTGCATCTTCTGCATCTTGGCGCGAAACGCCATCGTCCTTCACCAGCTGCGCATAGCGTCTGGCTTTCTGGCAGTCGGCCTGCACCAGCGACTGGGCCTGTTTCAGCGCGGCGGTGGCTTCGTCGTAGCTCGCTCTGAAACTGGCCGGGTCAATCTGATACAGGGCCTGCCCGGCTTTCACCGTATCGCCTTCATTAAACAGCCGCTTCTGGATGATGCCGCCCACCTGCGGGCGCACCTCCGCGCTCAGGGCGGCGCTGGTCCGCCCGGTAAGCTCACTGACCACCGGGACGGGCTGGCTCATGAGGGTGACGATCCCCACTTGCGGGAGTGCGCCTTCTGGCGCGGATATTTGTGCATTATCGCAACCGGTCAGGAGAAATAATGCCGCGATGGCGGTTGTTAGGGTTTTCATACTTTTTTCCAGGGTGAACGACGCCTGTCCCGTTAATGGCTTAACGAGATGAGGAGGTTTTAAGGCACAGCGATGCCGCATCTCCGCGAGTAGCGGAAATGAAAAAACGGGAAATAGCTATTTCCCGGTGATGAGTTCAGGTTTAATTAATTCACAATGAGAAGCATATTGAGTATTTCCCGATAAATTTTTTCTAATTCTTCTGCTGATACTTTTTGTGGCGTTAATCGACGATAGATGGAGCCTTCCATCATCACGGCGATAATTTCCACGCAGCAGCGAATGCGCTCGTCGCCCAGATGCGGGCACTGTTTTTTCAGGTGCTCGCAGGCGTTGGCAAACATGCGCGCGTCGGCTTCCACAAGCATCGCCGCAACCAGCGGATTGCGGGTCGCTTCGGCGGACATTTCCAGCATCAGCGCATCGTCGTCTTCGCTCAGAGTCTGGCGCCAGGCAAGGATCTGCGGCATGCGGTCGGTCTGGGTTTTGCCTTCCATCTCGGCGATGCGGTAGTCGATAATGCGGCGGATCATCTCTTCGATAATGGCATCTTTATTGCTGAAATAGCGGTAGATCTGCCCGACGCTCAGCTTCGCCTCGCTGGCGATTTGCGACATGCTGGCACCGTGAAAGCCGCTCGCGCGAAAGCAGCGCCGCGCCGCGGTGATGATCTCGTCCTGCCGTAGTTTCTGCCGTTCTTCAAGCGTTGTGCTCATCGTTTACCCGCCGCGCTGAGAGTGAGAATGATCGTTCTCATTTTTGGTTATTATACGTTTCAGGAAGGTACAGGAAAGCGCTTTTTTTATTTTCATATTGAAAGAATATTTCTACTGCGAAATAAAGGAGAGAATAAGGAGTTTTTATGAAGATAAAGGTGTGCGATATTCAGATTGCGCTGAAAATAAGGAGAACAAGATGCACTTGAGCCTTACGGATACCATTACTGAAGCCGATAAAGAAGAACTCCTGAATGGATTACGATCGTATAACCGGCAGTATATCGATTTTTCTGCGGTCGGTGGCGATATCGCCGTTTATGCACGCGACGACAGTGGCGTGATGACGGGCGGATTGATCGGCAATCGCAAAGGCGAATGGCTGAATATTCAGTACCTGTGGGTGAGCAATCACGCGCGCGGTAGCGGGCTGGGGAGTCAACTGATGAATGCCGCCGAAGAAGAAGCCCGCCGCCAGGGCTGCCGCCATGCGCTGGTGGATACGTTCAGCTTTCAGGCGCGTCCATTTTATGAAAAGCAGGGGTACACACTGCAAATGACGCTGGAGGATTTCCCTTATCAGGGCATGCAGCGGCACTATCTGGCGAAAGATCTGTAACGGCGGATGCCCGGTGGCGCGGTGTGACCGGGCCTGCCATTCAGAGAGTACCGATATATAACTTTTCCTTCTGGTTGATTCTTTTTCGGTTTTTAGCGTACCGCTTCGTTGTCGATATAGTCGTTCAAACGTTTATCAAAAGGATCTGTCTCGTGAAACTCTCTTTACCTCGATGTGGTGCATTACTTCTGGCGGGCGTTCTGCTTGCGGGCTGTGATCAAAGCGGCAGCGATGCCAAACATATTAAAGTCGGCGTGATTAACGGCGCAGAGCAGGATGTGGCGGAAGTCGCCAAAAAAGTGGCGAAAGAGAAGTACGGGCTGGATGTGGAGCTGGTCGGTTTCAGCGGCTCGCTGCTGCCCAACGATGCGACGAACCACGGCGAACTGGATGCGAACGTCTTCCAGCATCGCCCATTCCTGGCGGAAGATAACAAAGCTCACAACTATAAGCTGGTCGCGGTGGCAAATACGTTTGTCTTCCCGATGGCAGGCTACTCGCGCAAAATCAAATCGGTATCGGAACTGAAGGATGGCGCGACCGTTGCAATTCCAAACGATCCCACTAACCTTGGCCGCGCGCTGTTGCTGCTGCAAAAAGAGAAGCTGATTACGCTTAAACCCGACGTGGGCCTGCTGCCAACGGCTCTTGATATCACCGCTAACCCGAAAAAGCTGAACATCATGGAGCTGGAAGGCGCGCAGCTGCCGCGCGTGCTTGACGACCCAAAAGTGGATGTGGCGATCATCAGCACCACTTACCTCCAGCAAACCGGGCTGTCGCCGGTGCATGACGGCGTGTTTATCGAAGATAAAAACTCGCCTTACGTGAATATCGTGGTAACCCGCGAAGAGAATAAAGACGCGGAAAACGTGAAGGAATTTATTCAGTCGTACCAGTCGCCAGAAGTGGCGAAAGCGGCAGAAAAAATCTTTAACGGCGGCGCGGTACCGGGCTGGTGATTTCAAGAAGGCCATTTAGCGATTAATGGCCTTCTTGCTGAGGTTTGTCGTCTAAAGCGGGGTGCGTGTAAGGACCCTTTAGGCTAAAGGTCTCGCATTGTTAAATTAAGTCATCGCCAGCCGCTCCATCCTTGTCTCTCCGTCGACCATCGACAGTTGATACAGCGAAAACGAGCGGTGTTTTTCGATTAAATTTGCCAGTTCCGGTGAGTGGCTGGTCAGCCAGATTTGCGAGTAGTGGCTCGCTTCGGCGATAAGGCTGGCAAGGGCGGGCAGCATCTGCGGGTGCAGGCTGTTTTCCGGTTCGTTGAGGGCAATAAACGCGGGTGGTCGCGGGCTGAGCAGTGCGACGGCCAGGCACAGGAATCGCAGCGTGCCGTCCGAGAATTCTGCCGGTTCCAGCGGGCGGCTTAACCCTTCGCGCTGCATCATCATGCGAAAACGTCCCCCACTGTTATCGCTGTAAAATACGCAGCCGGGGAAGGCCTGGTCGAGGATCCGCATCAAAAGCAGCTCGTCGCCAATCTCCACAATCGTCTGGAACGCTGCCGCGAGGTTTGCCCCGTCGCTGGCTAAAACCGGCGACCGAAAACCCACCTGCGGGGCGCGCATCGCCGAGCCAGACGAGACGGAAAATTCGTGGTAAAAGCGCCAGTTGCGCAGGGATTCGCGCATTTGCGACACCTCAGGATAGAGATGCGGCTCGCCCAACTGCCCGAACACCGATTCGTTCTCATACAGCGTGCCGCTGTGGGTCACTTTCTCGTGGTGAATGTTGTTCAGAAATACGGTCTGGTTTTTACGCTGCATCAGGCGCGACGACGGGCGGCGATGGTGATCGCTCAGCCAGAGGGTCTCTTCTTTGATCACCGGGTCGAGCTGGAACTGTGAAGGATAGGGCAGCTTCTCGACAAACCCCACCTGTAGCTCGTACTCGTAGGTTTCGGTTTCCACCGCCAGATTGACGCGGCGCAGCTGATCGCTTCGCGTTTTCCCGGCCCAGAACACCTTTAAAATCCCGCCTTCGTTCGCCAGAGCCTGCGAAAACTGGCCCTGCGCCGCGCTGTGCATCAGATGGATCGCCTTGTAAATATTCGATTTACCGGTGCCGTTCGGCCCAAAAACGATATTGAGCTGTTCCAGCCCGAGCGAGAGCTGGCGAATCGAGCGGTAGTTTTCAATGTGCAGGGCGCGGATCATCGTGGTTACCTGAGTGATGCAAAACGGGGTCAACCCACTCATTCTACCAGCCAATAACCCATGCCGCGGGCCAAAAAAAGACGACAGTGAGGTTTGTCGTCTAAAACGGGGTGCGTGTAAGGACCCTTTGGGCTAAAGGTCTCTCGTTGTTAAATCAAGCGATCGCCAGCCGCAGGCCTAAGTCTTGCGGGTACGGGTCGAAGTAGTTTTGCGTCAGGAGATAGCGGTCCGGGTGCTCAGCCAGATAATGTTTCAACAGCGTGAGCGGGGCGAGAATCGGCAGCTGTCCGGCGCGGTAGTTGAGGATAACTTCACGCAACTCCAGGCGCTGGCGGGTATTGAGTTGTTTACGGAAATAGCCCTGAATGTGCATCAGCACGTTGGTGTGGTTTTTGCGCGACGCGGGTTGTTTCAAAATCGCCATCAGTTTCTCGCGATAGACCGCAAAAAAGGCCTCCAGATCGTCCCATTCGTGAAGCGACGCCACAAAAGGCCCGATCTCGCGATAACCCGCCTGATTATGCGCCAGCAGTTGCAGCTTGTAGCGGCTGTGAAAGGCCAGCAGCGCACCGCGCGTCAGGCCGCTGGTGCGAAGCATGTTCAGCTCGTGCAGGGCAAATACCCGCGCGATAAAGTTCTCCCGCAGTACCGGATCGTGCAACCGCCCGTCTTCCTCCACCGGCAGCCACGGATATTTTTCTTGCAACGCGGCGGTGAAGAGGCCGTTCCCCTCTTTCTGGCCAGGATTACCCGCTTCGTCGTAGATGCGCACGCGCTCCATGCCGCAGCTTGGCGATTTGGCGCAGACGATGAAGCCGGCGTAATCGGCAATACCCGGCAAATAGTGCCCGGCAAACTCGGCCATTTTATGGGTGATATCTTCATTGGGGGCCTGGGTAAAACGCATGTGCATCTCACCGTCGGGCGTTTTGACCAGTCGCAGCGCCGGGCGAGGGACGGGCAAGCCCACCGCCATTTCCGGGCATACGGGTTTAAACGTCACCCATTGCGCCAGTGCATCCATTAAAAAGCTCATGCGTTTATGTCCGCCGTCGAACCGTACGGCTGAGCCGGTCAGACATCCGCTGATACCGAGAATGGGTTTATTGTTCATGGTGTTGTCCCCTTACTGCTCGTTGCGGGTGAAGAAAATGGTCACCGTTCCGACGTTAAAGCCAAACTTCGTCATCGCGGTTTTATTGAAGAGGTGTTTGCCGTCCTGCAAATACATCCAGTCGTCGAAGTGCAGTAGCCAGGTTTTGCCGTCGGCTTTGACGTTCATGCTGTAGCGCCAGTTGAAGGCGTTTCCCGCCGCCTGGCCGGTCGCCACGCCCTCGATATCCCCCGCACGGCCTTCAAAGCGATCGGCGCTGACGCGCCGGATATGCCATACGCGCTGCTGTTTTTCGCCATCGTCATACACAAACTGCTCGTTGAGCGTCAGCGTATCGCCGCTGACCTCGCCCTTGAGATCGACGTGGAAGCGGCGAATTTGCTTCCCGCTACGATCCTGCACCATCCCATAGGCTTCGGTCTGGCCCTGAAAATAGTGGAAGATATCGAGCCGCGGCTGCTGATCGCGGTAATCGTTAATGTCGGCGCTACAGCCCGCCAGCAGCGTCATTAGCACCAGGCCGAGAGTCAGAAAACGTTTCATGGTTTACCTCCGAGCAACTGCAGTCGTAGTTCGGGATATTGCGTACGAGGACCGAGCCAGATCGCCAGAAAGCGCTCGCTGAAGGTCGCCGATTGCGGTGGGCCGAGCGGTATGAATGCCGAACGGTCGGTTGGGGCGCGATACCAGAATTGCCCCTGCCCGTTATTCACGACAAACGCCAGCTGGCTTCCCTGATTCACATCGGGCCAAATTGCCTGCAGCCTGCGCAGCCATTCCGCGCTGTTGGGTTCACTGTCCAGAATGCCCTGCGCCTGCCACTGCTCGCGGGTGGCGTCGACCAGTTCGTCACGGCGGATACTGCGCTGATAGGTAATCAGCAGCGCCTGATCCTGTTGCAGGCCGGTGTAACGCCCATCCGGGGTGCTCAGCCGGGAGCGGTAAACGTCAAACGGGCCCCAGGTGAGGGTCGCCTCGCCCACTTTGCGCCAGGTGAGCCAGTCGGCGGCGTGCGCCGCAGGGAGCGCGGCAGCCAGCCAGAGCAGAAGCAGCAAAGCGGATCTCATCGTTGCCTCCCCACCAGCAGATGGAAAAAGAGAATCAGTACCAGCCAGCCCATCGCCATCCAGCTCAGGACGATGAATGACGGTGCCTGAAAGGTGATCGCGCCCAGCCGCTCGCCGAGAAAATAGGCCACCGGACCGCCGGCGGTGCCCATCAGAACCAGCAGCCAGCGCGGCAGCGCGGTGGTCGTCGTGAGCTGGGTCCAGACGCAGGCGAACATCAGCCAAAGTGCCATCATCCAGAGAGGCAAAATCCCTTCGCCGTTGAAGCGCAGCAGACCGGTCAGCGACCAGAGGGTGTCCAGGGAACTCCCGGCGACCGCCAGCATAAGGGCGAAGAGACGCTGGATCGGTTTCAGCATCAGGCAGGCCAGCAGCGCCAGCGCGAGCCACACCATCACTCCCCGCTCACGAAACATCACCACCAGCGTCCAGTAGAGATCGAACGCGATGGCGAGGACGAAGACCTGCACATGGCGGTTCATACGCGCTCTGCCGTCAGTTGCACCACGCTGATGGTGCGGGCGTTGAACCCGGCTTCGCAGTAGCCCAGGTAGTAGAGCCACATGCGGCGAAAACGCTCGTCAAAGCCGAGTTTTTCGATCTCCTGCCAGGCGTGGAGGAAGCGCGTGCGCCAGTGTGTCAGGGTGCGGGCGTAGTCCGGTCCCATGTCGAAAAGGTTGCGTACCACGAAATCCGTGTGGCGCGTCATCAGTTCATTCATCGCCGTAATGCTCGGCAAAAAGCCGCCGGGGAAGATGTAGCGCTGAATGAAATCGACGCTTTTGCTGTAGTCGCGGTAGCGCTGGTCCTGAATGGTGATCGCCTGAAGCGCCATTTTGCCGCCGGGGCGCAGGCGGGCCTGGCAGGTGCGGAAAAACGCCGGCAAAAAGGTTTTGCCGACCGCTTCGATCATCTCAACGGACACCAGCTTGTCGTACTCCCCGGTTAAGTCGCGGTAATCGCACAGCAAAACCTGAACTTTATCCTGCAATCCGGCGCGGTTAATCCGTGCCTGCGCCCAGCAAAACTGCTCGTAAGAGAGCGTGGTGGTGGTGACCCGACAGCCGTAGTGGCGCGCGGCAAATTCGGCCATTGCTCCCCAGCCGGTGCCAATCTCCAGCAGATGATCGTCCGGGGTCAGCGAAAGCTGATCGCAGAGGCGGGCCATTTTTGCCTTTTGCGCGGCCGTGAGATCCTGATCCGGCGAGGTAAACAGGGCGCTGGAATAGAGCAGCTCTTCGTCGAGAAACTGGGCATAAAAGGTGTTGCCGAGATCGTAATGGGCGGCAATATTTTCCCGCGCCTGCTGGCGATGGTTGCGGCGCATCCAGTGGCGTAGCCGTTCGACGGGCTTGCCCAGCAGTCGAAAACCGCTCTCCAGCCGCCCGAGCGTTTTACTGTTAAGGGCGAGGATGTGCAGCAGCGTGGTGAGCTGATGCGTCTCCCACTCGCCGTCCATCCAGGCTTCGGCGGCGGCCAGACTCCCGCCCGTCAGCAGTCGCCGGTAAACGGAGGAGGAGAGAACCTCCACGTCGGCATGCAGAGCCGCACTGGCGTCGCCAAAATGGAACGTCTGGTTGCCCTCGCGTACGGTCAGCGAACCCTGTTGTAAGTCCCCCAGCAGGCGGAACAGCAGCCAGCGCGCCATGCGCGCGTTGCGCGGATAGTCTGGCTCAAGCGCATAAACGGGATCGGTCATGAGCGTTCACTCCTGCTGGTGGGATGGGGATGGATGGGTACGCGTTTGAGCCACAGCCGCAGCGCCTGCCAGTAAATGGCGAGGACGGTTTTGAGCGTCATGAGCGGAATGCGCCACAGCAGCGAATTCAGCGCCGCACGTGTCAGAGGCTGACGAGTGAGCATCAGCGTGGCATCAAACACTTTGGCTTCCTGATGGTTCTCAATGTGCATGAATAAAGTTTTCGCCGGGCGATTGAAGCGCCAGTGGTACACCATATCCATCGGATTAAACGGCGAAACGTGGAAGGCTTTCGCCATCGGGCGCGCCTCCTGCCCGTTCACCGCGTAGTAATGCCGCTCGTTCCACGGCGTGTTGCGCACTTCCGCGAGCACCCAGCGCAGGACGTCCTGCTGGTCAAAGCAGTAATAAAAATTGACCGGATTAAAATGAATACCGAAATAGCGCAGCTGGGTGAGCAGCATCACCCGGCCATCGGTGCGCTCACCGGTCAGCGTCTCCAGCCTGGTGAGCACCTGCTCTTTGAGCGGCTCGCCCAGCGGATAATCGCGATCGTAAAACGACGCGGCGGCAAAGCGGTTACGGCGAATGCCCAGCGACGGCAGGCGCGCCAGTTCGTCGAGATCGAGCCATGCCAAAAAAATGCTATAGCGGAAATGGTGCGCTCGCGGCAGCAGACGACGGTGACGAAGCACGCCCTGATAGAGGCAACTGTTCATGTTCCCGCCCCTCCCACTCCTGCGATCCCTGTCACCACGTCGAGCGCGCTGCGCACGCCATCCTCGTGAAATCCGTTGTACCAGTAGGCACCGCAGAACCAGCTTCGCTGCTGGCCGTTGATCTCGGCGCGGCGCGTCTGGGCACGCCAGCTTTTTGGGTTGAACTGCGGATGTTCATACACAAAGCGTTGCCAGACGTAACGCTCGTCGATGGGAGCATCCGGATTCAGGGTCACGCAGAACAGCGGCGCGCCCTCTGGCAACCCCTGTAAAATGTTCATGTTGTAGGTCACGCAGGCGCTGTTTTGTTCCCGATCGTTCAGACGATAGTTCCAGCTTGCCCAGGCTCGTTCACGCACCGGCAGCCAGCGTTTGTCGCTGTGCAGCACCACCTCATTACGCTGCCAGCCGATGTCGCCGAGGATCTGTTTTTCCGCGAGCGAGGGATTAGCCAGCAGCGCCAGCGCCTGGCGGGAGTGGCAGGCGAAAATGACCTGATCGAAGGTGTGAGTTCCGTCGGCAAGTTCAATGTCTACCTGGTTGGGGTGGCGGATCACCTTCTGCACCGGTGCATCCGTGCGCAGCGTCAGGCGAGTGCCCAGCTGCGTAACGAGGGCGCGGACATATTCGCGCGATCCGCCGGGCACCACGTACCACTGGGGACGATGGGTGATGTCCAGCAGCCCGTGATTCTCAAAAAAGCGTAAAAACAGGGCGAGCGGAAAATGGCGCATCTCCTGCAACGACGAGGACCAGATCGCCGCGCCCATCGGCAGAATGTAGTGCCGGGCGAAGAAAGGGCTAAAGTGGTGCTGTTCCAGGAACGTTTGCAGCGTGTCGTTATTGCTGGTGCCCTTTATCAGCGTCTGTTTCGCCAGTTTGTTAAACCGCACGATGGATTTCAGCAGGCGCCAGAAGGTCGGGTTCAGCAGATTGCGCCGCTGGGCAAACAGGCTGGAGAGCGTGTGGCCGTTATATTCCAGCCCGCTGGCCGAGTTATGCACAGAAAAGCTCATCTGCGTTTTTTGCCCGCTAATACCCAGCTCGCCCAGCAGGCCCATAAAGCGGGGATAGGTGCGGTCGTTGTAAACGATGAAACCGGTGTCGATGGAAAAATCTCCCGACGGCGTGGTGACATCGACCGTGGCGGTATGGCCGCCGACGGTGGTGGCCGCTTCGAACAGCGTCACCTGATGGTGCCCGGCCAGCCGCCAGGCGCAGGCCAGCCCGGCGATCCCGCTGCCGATGATGGCGATGTTCATGAGCGCACCATCCTGCGCAGCAGCGCGTTCTGCACAAACCGCGGCAGGGACGCCAGCAGCCGCAGGATCACACCAAACCCGGCAGGAAACGCGATGTGCGCTTTGCCTTTCGCCACGCCACGGCGGATGGCGGCAACGGCCTGCTCTACGCTGACTTTGCCGGGCATCGGGAAATCATTTTTACGGGTGAGGGGCGTGTCGACAAAGCCTGGGGAAACGACCGTAACGGCCACGCCTTTAGGCTCCCAGTCCAGACGCAGGCTGTTGGCAAACCACGTCAGCGCTGCTTTGGATGCGCCGTAAGCCTCGGCGCGTGGGAAGTGCAGCCAGTGCGCCATGGAACTGACCAGCACCACGCGGCTACCGGGCGCAAGTTGATCCTGAAGCGCGGCCAGGCAGTTCACCGGGCCGAGAAAATTGGTGCGCATGACCCGCGTGACGCGATCGATGTCGATCGACCCGTGATCGAGATATTCGCAGGTTCCGGCGCACAAAACGGCGAGATCCACGGGGCAATCGGCCAACGCGTCGTGGCAGGCCTGCGCGTCGGTCATATCAAACTGACGCAGGGAGATCAGCGGGCTGTACTGGCACAGGGCCTCAAGGCGGGCAGCATCCCTGCCGCAGGCGATGACGCGGCAGCCGTCATCCGCCCAGGACTTCGCCAGCCCCTCGCCAATCCCTGAGCTTGCGCCGGTGATGAGGACAGTCATCATGGGCGCACCCTCCTTTTCACACCGCGAACCGCCCAGCCCAGCACCGGCAGGTGTTCGTAAATCATCTCTCCGGCATCGTAATAATCCCGCTGGCGTTTCACTGTGCCGTCCTGCACGTCCACCACGGAACAGCCTGGCAGAGCCAGCGTGTTGCCCTCCGTTAAACGGGGATGCGACCAGTGCATGGTCCAGGTGAGCGCGAAACGGTCACCGTCGGTAAATGGCTTATCGATGGAGAAATGACACTGGCCCACATTGGCCAGCAGATGGGTGAAGTAACGCTGGATCGCGAACAACCCCTGATGCTCACCGAAAGGATCAATCAGCACGGCTTCAGGATGATAGAGCGCAGGCAGCGCCGAGGGCGGCTGGTTGTCCAGCTCGGCGTAGTAACTCACGAACCGATCGATGACGGTGTGCACGGCGCTCATTGACTCACCTTTGCGGTTGACGATCCTGAAAAACCCAATAATTAAAACTTACACAAACAATGATATTTGTCCAAGTTTGATTTGGATTATTTTTAATTGGTGATTTATTTCAATTGGATAGGAAAGGTGATTTTTGCGGAAATTAATGCGCTCCCGATAGCGAGGCAGGAGCGCAGGACGAATCAGCTGCCCTTGTAGGTGGAGTAGCCGTACTGGCTTAGCAGCAGTGGAATATGCAGTTTTTCGTTGGTGGTGGTGACTGTAAAGAGCACCGGGATCTCAGGGAAAAACGAGGATAATTTCTGGCTCTGGAAGTATTCACCGGTTTTAAAGGTCACTTTATACACGCCGGGCTGCATATCCTGGTCCTGCGGATACAGGGATTTAATACGCCCGTCGTGATCGGTTTTGCCGCTCGCCAGCGTGGTCCATTTTCCCTGCTGCTGTTTTTCCAGTGTGACCGTGACATCCGGCGGCGGTGTGCCCGTTTGCTGGTTAAGGATATGGACGCTCAACGTACCCATCGGGGCGCTAAAAGCGACTGGGGCAAAGGCGAGGGAGGATAAAAGCAGCAGGCCGGAGACTTTATTCATGTTGTTTTCCTGTTGAGTGATGAATACAGGAAAACGTTAGCATTATGGCGGCAGGAAAATATTCAATCTTTTGTGATAACTGGCGCGGGAAATAGCCTTTACAGGGTGATGATTTCCAGAGAAATACCCTGTTCCTGCCACTGCGCAATCTGTTTTTTACGCGCGACGGTTAATTTGCCGGTGGTCACCAGCAGCCATTTGCGGTCCGGGAAAATTTCCGGTGCCAGGGTTGCGGGCGGTATCGGGAGAACGTCGATGCGGTGGCCTTGCCCCGTGCGTTTTAGCGCTTCGAGCCAGATTTCACACGGGTCGTTAAGATGCCAGCCGGTGATCAGACAGTTATCGCCCGGCGCACGTTTATCCCCTTCGAGGCAAAACGACGTGTAGGCAATGATGATGCCGTCGAGGATTTCCCGCAGGGTCATGATCGCCGGGATATTCGCGGAGACCTGACTGCGCAGCGGGCGCAGGACTTCGGTCACCAGTTCTGGCCGTGGCGATTCGCGGCCTGAGTCGTAAATCAGCTGGCGCAGGGATTCGATTTTCCCCTCTTTCAGGCGCTGCAGCATGCTCTCCTGCAGGGTGAGCCAGTTATTGGTGCGCCGTGCGCCAGGCCGCGCCAGCAGCGGTTTTACCTGGCTGACCGGTACGCCTTTTTTCACCCAGTCGAGAATTTTGAGCGCCTGTTGGACGTCGTCATCGCTGTAAAGACGGTGTCCGCCATCGGTGCGAAGCGGTTTCAGCAAACCATAGCGACGCTGCCACGCGCGCAGCGTGGTCGCGGTGATGCCGCAAAGTCGGGCGAATTCGCCGATGGAGTAAGACATGGAGTGCGCCTGATGACCAAATTAACTCTCAATATACTACGAATTCCGCTCGTTACGAGCACATGTGATTGAACGGCCCCGGCGGGCAGGGGCGCAATATGGCGTGAATATGGTCCTCTTTGAGGGTGTACATGCCGCCCGAGAACGGGTCTATGACAAGCCAGCCCGGCACGCCGAAGAAGAGGATATTCCCGAAGGTGTACCAGTGGCTGAAGCGGTACTCGAGCGGCATCATCGTCGAGTAATAGCCCTCCTGTTTCAGCGTCAGGGTGTATTCCCGTTTGCCGAAATAACTGCCGTCGGATTTTTTCAGCACCACGGATTGCGGCGTTTTGCCGGTGGCGATCAGTTCGCCGTTGCGATCGATGACCGCGTAATATGCCTCCGTCGGGGTGCTGTCGATATACAGCGTCTCTTCGTTGCTGCCGACAATGCTGGCGCAGCCCGTTAGCATCAACGGCAGCAGCAGCCGCCAAACCTGTTTTTTCATCCCGATCGCTCCTTCATGTATAGCGATTCAAAGCGGCACAGGTGAGCTGAAAATTAAGGCATATCGTGCATTTTTCGTAGGGCAATGCCGTACCGTTTGCATAGACTTCCGTTTAGGGTCGAACGGGGGGTTACGAGATGAACTGGCACTCTTTTCGCGGTGATGCACCGGCAAATATGACAATTTACAGCGCATCGTTTCCTGATATCAGCGATCAATGGCCGATGAAAGACGATGTCACGCGGGAGATTAACGCGCTCAATCTGGCCATGAAAGCCGACCCTGAGCTGCTGCCTCCGCTACTGGAAGAGGGCGAAAACGGCCTGCCGAGGCTGATCCCGCAGCATGTTCATTCCGAGCGAGCGTTCCGCACACGCCCGGCGATGGCGGCCTGGCGCGCGCGGCTGGTGCCCTCCGCGCTGGCGCTGTTTGTGGTGCAAAACCCGCTGGAGGAACGCCTGCCTGAAGGCACGCGGATGGACAGCGAAAGCCGCCAGTGGTTTATCCACGCCAACGACGCCATCGGCGTGCGCTCCCGCGCGCAGGTGCTGGGCGCGCTGGTGGAGAAATACATTCACAATGAGCTGGAAAGCGACTGGATAAGCCTGGCGAGCGGCGCCGCGATCCCGGTGCTGGAGGCGCTTCGCACGGCAAAACTGGACGGGCAGAAGGTGCATCTCTCGCTGGTGGACGATGACCCTGTCGCCCTGCGCTGGGCTGAGACCATGGCGGCGCAGGAGGGGCTGGTGGTGGGGGAACAATTGACGTTGCTCAAGCGCCATCTGATTCATCATTTCATCCGCAGTGACGATTTACTGCTCGAGCTGGGTGAACATCAGGCCGAACTGGTCGACGCGCTGGGGATTTTCGAATATTTCAACGACACCGATGCGGTGATTTTCCTGCAACGCGCCGTACGACTGGTGAAGCCCGGCGGGGCAGTGATTGTGTCGAATATGCTCACCACCAGCCCGCAAATCGACTTTATTTTGCGCTGCATCGGATGGGCGCACATCTACCCGCGCACCTTGCAGCAGTTGCAGGATATCCATCTTGCGGCGGGGATACCTGCGGAGAACGTGACGGTGATTGTGCCGAAAGATGGGGTGTATGCGGTGATGGAGATTAGGGTTTGATTTGGTGCTTTCTGCATCGTCGGGTGGCGCTTCGCTTATCCGGCCTACAAGCGGTAGCCTATTTGCTCGATCGGTTCCCTCTCCCGAAAGGGAGAGAGTTAGGGTGAGGGGGAATTCGCCGCGCTTAACACAATGTGCCTCGGATTGAGCAAACGCGATTACCTCTCTGCTGAACCTGTAAGTAAGACTTACAGGTTGCATTTAGTTCAAATTCGCCTGCAGGGCTGTAGAGCGAAATCCCGATAAACTCTAAATATGAAATGCCACGCGTTTCCCATTCGGCAGTTCAACATCCAGGCTCAGTTTTCCACCCATCGCTTCGATGTAGCGTTTTAGCGTAGCAATTTTCAGTTCATTACCGCGCTGTTCAAGCTGGGTAACTGCGGGTTGGCTGATTCCCATTATTGTCGCCACCGCCTGTTGAGACAGTTTCAGTTCTTCGCGCATCATCTGTAGCCCGGTTTCGAGAATCATCTCGTCAGCCATCTCTTTAATACGCTGCTGGCTTTCAGGCGAACGGGAAGCAATCACGTCATTTAAGGTTTTCAATTTGCTGTCTCCAGGGCTGCCAGATGAAACGAAAATTCTTTATCTGCAATACGGATTAACCGCTTATAAAACATTTTGTCGTTACTCTTGTCACCCGCACAAAGCACGATCGCCTGGCGGACGGGATCGAAAGCAAAGAACGCACGAATCGGACGGCCAGAATAGTGAATCCGTAGCTCTTTCATATTGTTATACCGCGATCCCTTTACGGTTTCGGCCGAGGGTCTTGTAAGATGCGGTCCGTAGTTTTGCAGAGTTAATAATTCTGCTAATACCCTTTCCTGTAGCCCTTCTTCTTGCTCATGCAGCCATTGTTCACATACCTTCCCTAAAAGTACCGTCCACATGCAATCGTCCATGATAAGCTGTAGCTTATACCCAGAAGGATATAAGCTGTAATTTATAATTGCAATGGCTGCCTGTAACGCCATTGCATCTCCGATGAATGATTATGACAGAGACAGGCAACACACCTGATAAGGCAAGGGTGATATTGCGAGCCGTCTTCAGGGATATTTCACGGGTGAGATTAATGTTTTTGTAATAATGCCCCTTCAATCCCTTTCAGCTTCGCCTGCGCCTGTTTTAATTCGTCCAGCAACCGCTGTTCCTGCTCGCTGTACGCCATCAGAACAATGCACCCGTCCATGACTTTAACCGTCACCTGATGCCCGGTATCAAACCCGGCGGCGCGCAGCCACTTGCCCGAAAGAATGATATTCGGCGTGGTTTTGTCGTGAACGTTCGGGCGATATCCCACAATTATCGAGCGCTCAGTTCCGGTGGCGGTAGTGTCTGGGGTAGAATGCGAATCAGCCATAATCAACTCCTTGATAGTTGGTGAGGTTAGACGCTTCATTTGTGTTCCCGCACATCGAAGCGTTGCTTAAAAGGAGGTTTAGGTGGCCTCCTAACTTGATTCAGAATAGATGGATAGGTGGCCTCATGTCAATCATAGCGCGCGAAAAAAAACCAAAAGGCGGCGGACAATCTCCGCAGTTTAAAATGCGTATTGATCCGGCATTGAAGGAGCAATTAGATGCTGTGGCGGCTGAAGAAGGGGTGAGTCTCGCCAGCTGGTTGAAGGAACTGGCGAGAGAGGCGCTCATTAAACGTGGGGAAAAGCCTCGTGGATAGTGATTATCCAAAATTATTCAATTAATTCTAACCCCCTTTTAAGCATAAAGTTATTTATTAGTTTTTTTATTTCTTCAGCTAACTCTCGAAATATCTTTCTACGAAATATTTTATGTGCATTCTTAAGTCCCAAATAGACAGAATCATACATAGTAGAGTAAGTTTTAGGATCTAAGTTATCAATGTACTCTTTGAAATAAGCCAAATCAACATCCGAGTATTTTTCTATTTTTGTATTTATTTTTTGGATTTTAAATACGATCTTGATGCTTTCATCTAACATGTTGAAATTAATCGATTTTATGAATTTTGATATTATATTTTTAATTTCTGGTGTAGAAGTTTGATACAACGGTATTAATAGTGAGTGGCAATATCCTACCTTGTCATATTCAGAACTCTTTGAGAACATGTTAATTATTTGTTCGACAGTATTTTTATCATTATATTCAATCTTGTGAATTGAACCAAGCAAGAATATTCTATCCACACCAAACCTAGTAAAGCTTAGTTGCTCCTGATACGATAAATTACCAGTTGAGATTTTATGAACAATATCAAAAATTACTTTTTTTAATGTTTCGCTAAATCTATTGAAGTATTCCCCTTTATATAACTTATTATGAATTTTAGTTAAGATATTTGAAAATTCCTTGTAGAATTCATAGCTAAAAGAGTTGTTATTAATTTTGGTTATGCATAATTCTATTGATAATAAAATGCTATTATCATTTTTATCGAGTAATGAAATCATATGAAGGGTTTTGATTATTATATCTTCAGAAATGAATTCTTTATCATTATATTTATTTTCAGAAAGTAAGTTTGGATAAATTACATTCAAAAGCCAATCTAAAGTTTCTTGTTCAAGATGAAGTAATGGACCAGTTTTTCCATGACTGTTAAAAATAATTTTAAACTTGTCTAAATCAACATATTTAATTATTCAAAATATTTGAATCTTTGTTAGTTTTATTGTTTTTTCATTTTTTTGTTTCTCAAGGAATATAAGTATAAGTTTGTGGACTGTGTTATGGAACTCGTTATAAGCGTCAATCATCATTTTATTTTTGATGACAAAATTAATGAGATTCATAAGCATGAATTCTGGTTTTAATTCATCGAGATGAATAGAAAAAAGTGTTGTTTTTTTCTTTCTTGTTCTCTCTATGTTTTTCTCGAGTAATAAATCTACCTTATAATAATATTTATACAGGTAATTAAATGTCAATAATTCATATACAGACTTGCATGATGTTTTAGCCCGATCAGGTAATAGTGAGTAAAGGTTTTTAATGTCTTTCTCTGGAATATTTAAATATTTTTTATTTGAATTAATACCATACTTTAAACGGGCGAGAAGAAAATTTTCATTGAAGGTTGTAATTAATAAATCTGCATAATTTTTGTTCTTGAGAGCTATCGTTGCTGAATTAATAGTGTTGTGATACGAGTTTTCGTATTTTTTATTAAGATAATTAATGTGAGCAACATCCTGCTGAGATGTAATGGGATTATCGATATTATCGTAGCTAAAATTAAGCACATTATTTATCAATAAGTTATGATTATTATCTTGTTCATTAACTATATCCGCAACGGGGAAATATTTGTCATTTCCCAACATAAGTCCTCGAATATCAGCCTTGTATAATATTAAGAAAAATGGATGTAATTCATTTTTGTATGTGCTTGATAAGTTTTCATTTTTTAAAATGTCAATGAACTTTGAATAAACCTCGTTAGTATCATTGTTACCTATTCTATTAGTGATGTTTAAATTTAAATAGCAAAATCCATCATTATCAAAAACTAGATCACTATGAATAAGTTGTTCTTTTAGTTGCTCGGCTAGTATCCACTCAAGGCTGCTTAAATCAGACAACATTGCGCACATATAGTTAATGACTGATATGTCCGATTTAACATGATAAGACAAATTATTAGTTTTTATTTTTTTTAAGAAGCTTAGAGTCCGATTGCTAAAATTATCTTTGAAATGATTTTCTTCGGATTCAGGTATTAAAATTGTTGTTATACCGTAATTAGATAAATATTTATCATGAGTATCATCTTTTTTGAATACAGCTAAGTACATTGGAGGACGCACTGTGGAGTTATTCTGACACCACTTCGTGATTTGCTTTATGTTAATATCACTGTAAGAGTATCCAATAAATAATATTGTATGGTTAGATATAACACTCCTGATATAATTTTCAATTAATGGGAAATTATTACTATAGTTAATATAATCATCTTCTTTAAAGACTATATTGTGTGTACTGAAGTCGCCATGCATTTTCACTAATTTTTTCCTGAAAGGTGCATGAACTAATTCTTTATCATTTCTAATGACGCTATATGCATAACCATTCTCTTCAATACATTTTTCTATCAAACAATCCCAGTTTGTTGTAATTAGTATTGCTGGGTTTATTTCAAATAGAAGATTATGTATTTCATTATAACTTATATTTTTAGGGAAAAAAGAAGATAGCTTTTTATAATATGCATGCTCGCCAAAATTTAGAAAATAAAGTTGAGCAATTTTAAGGTAGTCAAATTCGTTTTGAATTAGCAAGTCAGCTTGTAATGCATTAATCAAATCTTTCCAATCTGGCATACGGCTATCTTTATTATTAATACTTTTTGATATACCAGCACCAATAAATATTGCAAGCGACTCTTCTCTATTAGCATTTATTATATTATTGATGAACACATCATTTTCTATCATAAAAGCCTTCAGCTGCATTTTAGGGGAGATGTTACTGTTAATATTCCTAAAATTTAGTATTAAATCAAGATGTATAAGTTTGGAAATCGCAAGAAAGATAGTGTTAGGGCTTCGAGAGAGGAAACATAATTGGCGGAGATCACAGGAGTCGAACTAGATACCTAACCAATTGATTAGATAATCATATTTTGTATTTGATAAATGAGTAACCCCCATAAGCACCCCCAAATGGTTTTGCGTGTAGAGATTAGGGGTATTACGCGCTGTTTTTTAGCCTCCATTGTCACTTGAGCAATGAAGGCAAGAAATGTAAGTAAACTTAGCCATCTGACTCTTCAACGCTAAAGGCGTGAAGAGTTCTAAGAGTATTTTCAGTGCACCATGCAAGATTTTCTTTGCTCAATATTTCATCAAAAATGGCTTCACTAAAGGGTATCGTGAGTAAAAAAGAAGCTTTTTTACCTTCAGTAGGTACTATCGGTTTACTACTGCTCACCCAATGCGCTTCAAGTCGGACATTCAGATTTTGCCACTCAACTCCTTTACGAAGTCTATCTTTTTTAAGTGAATAGAAAAAAGCTGATTTACCGTTTGGCGTCGGATGGTTATCCATTAACATCAGAAGAAGCGGGATTCCCCAGTCTGGCATATAGCTATAATGCCAGATCCCAAAACTATCAGCGATCCTGACCAAACGAATGAATGACTTTTGATCAAGCTTCCCTTCTCCTCCACGTAAATACCTACAAACTATCCACGCCTTGCAGAGGTTATCAAATTGCATGAATCGATTTCGGCGAGATGCAGCAATTTCTGTTGATGCTGTTCTGTCATTCCCGGAAAGGCCACCGAAACGTTGAGATGTAGACCCGAGAGGGCAAAACTCACCGTTATTAGGCGGAGATGAATGAGAGAATCTGGGGCTATAGTCAGGGTTAGGAGTGACTAAGCCACTATCATGAACTGTTTGCTCACAGGCGATACAACGTAAGGAAGGGGACTTGTCTCGTGAAATACCTTTCACCCTTTGTGCAAATTCTTCAATACGGATTTCAACCCAAGAACCCCTGTCCAGAATTTCAGCTTTATCCATAATGTAATGTCTTCATGTCGTTGATATAACCGTAGGGATAAGAATTGCAGGTTAAAAAAGGAGCAGCAAGGAATTTTGCCTATCTATACAGTTGTATACTTTCTGCCCGTAACGTCGTCTAACACTTGCTTTTGAACGATCGTAAAAGCAAACACGCCTGCCGGGAGTGGCAGGCGCATTATGCGATGAATAAAAAAGGTGGGAAGTTCAGAAGTAAAAATCAGGAATGAGGCTCGAAGAATTCAAGTATTTATTAATCCGGTAGCTCGCCTGGCTCTGAGAATATCAGTCGCGGTCAGGAATGGCGTCTGCTCCTGCCATGTAAATCCCTTGCGGTCGATACGAACCAGTTCATAGCGTTCCACCAGGAAATTAACCGCATCGGCAAGTGTGATTCCCGCGTCGATATGCTCCTCAATGGCCGCGTTGTCATGGAATGGCGTGTCGTTTAGTGTGAGGCCGTAATGGTGTTCCAGCAGATACGTTAACAGTTGCTGCCACACCATTACGGGAGACAGGCGTGACGAAACCGGCACCGTGGCCGGTACAGTTGAAATTTGCATGAGTTGAGTCCTGAGAAGAGAGAAGGTGTTACGGGGTTGGATAGATAGAAATGTAAACGTAGCCGCAGCTACCACAGGTATCAGCTATGCAGGTTAAACTCGCAAGTTGAATGGTCACCTGATGTTGCTGATGTGGATTTAGTTCGCCAGCACGCAGCATATCTTCCAGTTGTTCTACAAACAGCGGGAAAGCCAGATCTAATTTCTGCAGGTGCATTGGGCTAAAACTCCCCGTCAATCCAGCCCTGTCAGCCAGGTAATACAGCCGGTTGCCTTCCTGAACTAATCTTGCGCCAAATCGAGGGGTGATATCGCTTTGTAGACCCCATTCATGAGATGGTGTGATTGACATGAAAATCTCCGTTTAAAGCAAACCCTGCTCAGCAAAAGAAACCACTTCATTCCCAACAACCAGATGATCCAGCACTCGCACTTCTACCAGTGCTAAAGCTTTCACTATCCGCTGAGTGATGTGTTTATCCTGCTGACTGATTTCTGTCGTACCTGACGGGTGGTTATGCGCCAGAATTACCGCAGCGGCATTGTGTTTCAGAGCCAATTTAACCACTTCGCGGGGATGCACTTCGGTATGGCTGAGTGTGCCGGTAAACAGTGTTTCGCATCCCAGCAGGCAGTGCTGATTGTCGAGATACATCACGATAAAAACTTCACGCTCCTGATGAGCCATCTGTAATTGCAGCCAGGTTTTAGTGAAGCTGGTGGAAGTAAATGGCTCACTCGGTTGACGCTGATATTTCTCCAGCAATCGTAACGCCCGACGAATGATACGCTGCTCGTTTGCAGGAAATACCGGCGATAAATTGAATACAGACATATTTGTTCCTTAAAACAAAAAGCCTCGCCGGTTTATTGGCAAGGCCTGGGGGAAGGGATAATAAAAGAGGTTCATGAAGCAAGCTGCAGCATATTCTCAGCCATCACCCACAGAGCACGGTTGAGCTTTACATCACCGTCGATACCTTTAACAGCGCGTGTATGGGCGCGTTTACCTTTGGTGGTTCGTCCAGACAGACCGCCTTTAATCAGGTTTTCCTGAATGCGCTGATAAGTGGTCCACAGGTCGTTACTTTCATCCTGCCAGCGGCGCGGGGATAGGATTTGCGATTCCGTCACCGGCTGATGCTCTTCACCAAAGCGATAGGTTAATGCTGCTTTCGCCATCGCCTGCTGTGCTGGTGGCGGTAACATTAGCGACTGCATGGCATCGCGTTTCTCTTCTACACGGTCAAATATCCCCAGTACTTCGTAAGCCCCTTCAATGACTTTCTCCACCACATTGCCTTTATGCGGCACCCGTACCTCACCAAAACTCTCACCGCAAATCAGTCCATTCTGGCAAACCGATCTAAATAGCCCCGGCAGCATTTGGTATGAGCTGGAGCCGTCATGACTGTTAAGCAAAATAATTTCCGGTACTTGTTTGCCAGTAATCTGGCCTTCGCGACGCAGACGTAGCATGTGCTTCGTATGTTCGCGTTTGCTCTGGTCTCGGACTCTAGTCTGGCACGCAAAGAATGGCTGAAAGCCTTCACGTTGCAGGTTATCTAGCAGGGTTATAGTCGGAATGTATGTGTAGCGATCGCTGCGGGATTCATGCTTTTCTTCGCTGAATACACTCGGCACATAATGCGCCAGTTCATCGCGGGTTAGCGGGCGGTCGCGTCGAACGAGATTGACCGCACCGAAGCGGCTGGCTAAACGTGTCATTATTAGTTCCTTATTGAGATATGAAAAAAAGACCATGCCTCAGTGTGAGGCATGGTCTTTTCTGAAAGTGAACGGTGAAAAAAGATTGTTTTAAATTCGGGTGAGGTCACACGGATAGTACAGAGATAAAAACGGCTGTAATTTAAATATTACCTTCCAGCATCCCACTTTCTGACAGCCCTATTAAGCGTATCCAAATCTTGTATGGTTTTTTCTTTTACTGTGTAGGTGGTTCCATTCGGATCAATAGTGACTGATTGTGGAAAATAATCCTTTATGATTTTAACTGTTGAGGGGTGACTAAAAAATCGATATCTGAGACCTGTGCTACTAATAAAGTCTCCCTCTGATGGAGTAACCAGTTCATCTGATGATTGCGGCTCATACAAAACCCCGACAAAAAAACCGCCCCCTCGCATGCCTTCCAATCCATTAATGTACAACTGGTGTGAATGTCTTTTTCTATTCCATCCATTCTTGGCCATGTCATCGAAAGGTCTGTACTTAATGCTACTCAGATCAAATAAAAGTACCTCGTCACCATTTTTTCTGTTACTGAATACGGGAACAATCTTTGATGAGTAGACTATTTTCACCTGGAGACCCTCATCGGTACATCCAATATATTTTACCGTTACCTTCCCGATAAAAAATAAAAGTAACTCTGGTTTAAAATCAGTATTATCAGAAACATGAAGCCTTGCCTGCAGGTATGAAATTACTCTTTCAAGTATTTCTCTCCTGTTGATTGCATTCACCGGATTTTGCATACCAGCAAAAGACATATAAGGCAGTGTCTCAATAAACTCTCCTCTTTGGAACAGGCGATGAAACGCATCGGTTGCGCCCCTGATTTTCCCATCAATAGTCAGATTATTGATTTCAAATCCTGCGTTGAAAACCTTTTCCGGCACCAGGTTTTTATTCGCCACCAGTTTGCCTGAAGGTAAAAGTGCATCGTTTTCCATCCTGTACTTCAAGGCATCAAGAATCATGTCCTGAATAACAGCTGAACTGCTACTACCCGTCCTCTTCGCCAGACTCACTATCATCTGATGAAGCTCAGGATAGGAAAAATTAACCGTTATCCTTTTTTTACTTACCATCACACATTCCTTATAAGGTGCAGCACTTTTTAGATTTTAACAGTGCTGCACTTTTTTAAAAACAAACCTAAATCAAGGATATGTTGCATGTGAAAACAGCCTCTTCCGGCAACACCCGGTATAGCGACTTGAGCGACAATAAAATTTTCATCCGCGAACTAGGGCAAGAATTAACCCCATAGTCAGCGTGCTGGGATAACTTAAGAGTGGTTTTAGACCGAATGGCGGGGAGTAATAACAGCCAGAAAACCCGATACAGCGGGGGTATACGAGGTGACAGGTGGCGACTTCAGTGATTATTTACTGCCGGATACTAATTATATGTTTATTGTTGCTCTCTACAGTATGAACAGAATCTTACAGATATAAGGTATACAGAGATTCACTGGGAAGTGGGTATAACGGGAGTAAAGCTACCAGCAGAGGCTAAGGCCAGTAGTAGAGTGAGACAGTGTTTTCTTTGATCGTCCTGTACCTGCATTAAAAGTTACTGAGGCTCTCATGGGTATATCAGCCACAACATGAGATCCTGAAAATGAAACTTAAAGAATGTAACCGCGAGAAGAATGCTTACCATATGGAGCGCCTGGAAGCGCTGACAGCCTTTGTGATGAATGAGCATGCCCGTGTTCTAGCCTTCGGGCTGGATTTATACCTGCCGCAGCATAACCAACATAAGGGCCACGAATCTGCTGTGATAACACGTTTCATCGCCTCACTAAAGGCACAGATAGCCGCTTACATGAAAAAACGCAGCAGGGAAGGTAAACGCATATACCCTTGCCCGGTGTATTACGCATGGGCCAGAGAGTTCGGTGAAATTAATGGCAATAAACATTATCACCTGGTGCTGCTGGTTAACCGTGAGGTGTTCACTAAGTCGATGTTGGCAAGGGACATGAATGGAAAGGCGAGAGGATTTCTGCTGATGATGGCTGTCAAAGCATGGTGCCATGCTTTGAAGCTAGGGGCTGGAACACAAGAAAACGTTCGCTTTTGGCTGCCCGGGGTGTTCGAGTTAAACCGCAGAGAGGGAACTGACTCCCCGGATTATATGAATTACCTGAACCGTATCTACTATCTCGCCAAAAAACGTTCCAAAGAAAATGAGGACGGCGAGCGTAACTTTGGCTGCAGTCAGTTTAAGACCAAAGCGAAAAGTTATTTATTACCGGAGAAGTGATTGTAATGACGGAGCACGCAACATGACCTTAAATCAACAGGTTAGTTCTGCGGCTCCTGTCTTTTACCCACTCAAAGACAGAAGGACAATCGTCATGAACAATCTTCCGACTCCCGATACCGACCTGATGAACGATAAGCTGGTGGATATGGTCTTCATCACCACCTTCACGGGTCTAACCGATAAGTGGTTCTACAAGCTGATTAAGGACGGTCTGTTCCCGAGACCCATCAAGTTTGGCCGCAGTTCCCGCTGGCGGGAAAGTGATGTCAGACGCTGGCTGATGGAGCGCATAGAAGAATCCCGCAAATAATGCCCTTGAGGCCACTTCCACACGCCTTATCCGTAAACAGTAACCCGACACAAGCGCTATGTCAGTAAACGTCTGGCTGGGCTGTTGCTGCGCGTTATTTGTTAAGGGGCGCTGTAGGGATGAAATGAATGACATCCCAGCGGGGTTAAACATAATTAAAAGGGGTAAGTGTCGGATAATTGACTGACACTTACTCCCCGGACTCACCATAGTTAAATTTAATTATTGAAGGTCCAGCTACCGGAATCGGTCGCAATATTGGCTTCTATTATACGGTCACATTTCATATATTTGAATGTGGCTACATCACCGAATTTATACGTTGCAGGCAAGGTTCTGTTACCGGCACTTTCCATTTTACAGTTCCCTCTGTTAACCCGAATGGATTTCAGTACAACATTGTCATCAGTGATAGTGAGTTGAATAACGCCATATTTGGTATTCCAGCCTTCATTGCTGACTGTGCTGCCGAACTGTACTTTAAACGGAGGTGTTGTAGGTTGCTGTGCCTGCTGTTGTTGAGAAGGTGCAGGTTTATTCGCCTGCTGGCTACCCACGCCATTAATTCCGTTCTGGAGGAGACTCCTGGAAACGTTAATCGTACCCGGTTTGCAGGATACAGTGCTGGTTTCCTGCCCGAGTGAATTCATGGCCGTGTAATAAGCATCGCCTGTACCATCATATTCCGAATAATTGACAGCAACAGCGCCTTCGATATCGGCACTTTCTCCGCGCAGCGTGAAAGAAGCGGTGCCCGCCTCTGATTTAGCGATGACAGTTTGCTTCGCCTCACCGGAAGGAATGTCCAGTTTAATAACTGAACCTCCCTCTTCGGAATCACCACCGGGCGTCTCAAAACTGATATAAACAGTATGACTGGCATGACTGAGCGTCATTTGCTCGCCGTTTTTAAGCATGCATTGCAAATCGTAGCCTCCGTCTGCATGAGCAGACTGGGCAGCAAATAACGATATTAACAATGCAGGAACAATTAGTGGTTTCATTAAATGTTTCCTTATCCAAAAAAATGGTCCCAGGCGTTACCCGCCCACTCAATAACCTTATCTTTCCCCTTACGGGCTAGCTCTTTGACGGGACCAGGTAACGGAACAGAATCAATAACGTCGTCAAGTATTCCGGAGAGCACGCTGGCAAAGCCGCCTTTCGCCTCCGTCTTGACGTCATCGGTTTTGTACTCTTCCTTAAACTGCGAGGCTGTGCTGCTTTTAGCTCGATCAGGCAAAGCACGGATCATCGTTTCCACCAGACGAAGGATGTTGTAGCCCTCATCGGCGGAGATAGGGATTACCGGATATCGCGTAAACCCAAAACGTTCAGTAATGTAAGATTCTTTCTTTTCGATGTTGATGCGCTGTGCTGGGGACGGCTGATGCAGGTATGTATCCCACTCACGAAAGGGCTCGATTTTATCCACCTGGTTGAGGACGAACAAAACGCGATCCCCCCCACCTGCAGGGAGCAGAACATTATTGTAGAAATGCTCATCGGCAGAAAAAGCTCGATCATCGCCTTTTATCACCCAGAGGATGAGATCCAGAGAGGGAAGCAAAGTGCGGTATAAATTTTCATACTCTTTATCCCGCCGGGCATTCTCACCGACGCCAGGGATATCAATTATCTTCAGCGAACGTTTGCCGAAGCGTATGCGCAGCTCCTGAGCCTCCCGCGTACAGGCCTCAACGTCGCTCACCGCACACACTTCCCCCTGAAACAACGCATTACACACGCTGCTCTTTCCGGCACCGGTCTTTCCCATAACACCAATAACAGGTTCATAGTCGATAGCTTCACTGATTTTGTTCACCAGGTTTTCCCGCAGCGACTGAGGGAAAACATCGAGAATATCCCTGATGTCAGGTATAAGCGGCGGGCTGTCGGTTTTTATCCCATTGCTATCATTAAACATATTGCCCCATATTCCTGAAATCCCCCCTTCTCTTCTGGTGATGCCATTGGCATCAGTAATCATCCGGCTTTCGCCCTTCACCGGGTCATCCATAAAGGTCTCCTTGCTTATGTTGAAATGAACGTTGCCAGTTACTCTCTGAAGGTCTGAATAACGTCACTGATGAAACGAAAGTGTGGAAGAGCCGAAATAAACTCCTCACTGGCGGTGAGTGCATCAAGTTCAGGCTTTCTGCGAAAAGAGGTGTCAAGAACAGTTACAGCGTTAACGTCTTCCATCCGAAACACCTGTAGCTTTCTCGCCCGAGTAGCTACAAGAAACCAATTTCTTGACTGGAAGATCAGGCGGCGAGGAGCCACTCCTTCGTAGCTCTTACCATTGACTAATAGCGTGACGGCCCGGTAGTCACGGATAGCTTCGGCCAGTTCCAGAAAGCAAGTGGTCTGGGTGATTGGCGATGGCAGCCCTCCATGCCCGATAAGGCATGGAGAGCCACCAGAACTGCTGGTAATCAGCCGGATTAGTCTGCGGTTCTGAGCCGGAATGATCCCCGAAATGCCAGAGTTGAGGATAAACGCAAAGGTATTGGGTAAGTGCTCTCGACCGGCTCGCCGGATAAGGCGATAACAGCCACTGGAATGTTCAAGATCCAGATGGATTAGACGCTGCTGAAAATCCCGCTGTAGTGTGCGATCTGAGACACCAAACTCATTTGCCAGCGCTTTCAGCTCCAGGGATTGACCAGCCAGTAACCGGCTGATAATGACCGATAACCTGACGGACAGGCGGTCATAATGATCATGTTGTGTTTTCATGGTGAGAACAGTCCTGTACTCCCAAAATAACCAGATATTGATATGGGAGATTATGACGTACTGGTTCGACACGTTATGTCGTACCAAGGGGAGGTGGGTTGAAAAAATGGTGGAGGTAACTGCGGCTATCTAATGCTATGAAATATAAGTTAATTAGTTGATTCCAAATCGAAGTCATCATCAAAAAAACGACACAACCTGTCACATTCCGTTTTACCGAACGGAAGGTATGCGCCATCCACTGAAATAATTTAGTTGTGAAAATATTTATAAATTAATGAATATATGTACCGTGATTGTGTTGGTCAAAGAACCTGAGGCGAGAGGTTAAGGTGCGATTCAGTTGTGAACTGAAGCCAAGCTATGAGGCAGATATCAATATACCTGTCCGTTACAGTGATTTGGGAAGCATTTCTAACATGCGCGACTTACTGGAATACATGACCAAGATTGAACAGAAAAACGCACTACTAATGTACGGATGCAACGAAGTATACGAGCGTCCATTGACAGGACGCCCCCGGAGTAACAGTACCTTAATCTGATTGTTGTTCAGGCCGCATCACTTTTAGTCGATGGTCAATTTCTGTTTGTAGTAACAACCAACCATCGAAGCTTGGAGCACTAGAACATCCTCTAAATCTGGACTGACCATGTATTTTGGATACAGCTCTCAAAAAAACAAGAAAATCACTGGTAAGATCATGTTTCATTGAGGTTTTTATCTTGATAGTTGAAGTTTAAAAAATTTCACTTTGTTGGAAATAATGTTAGATCGCTCATAAATAGGGACTTAGCATGCCTGTAATTACTCGGTTGATACTGCAAAATTTTAAAAAGTTTCCGCGCTTGGACCTGTTTTTCAATGCTGATCGAAACATATTCATCGGTGATAATGAATCGGGTAAAAGTAGCATCTTACTAGCTCTTGATTTGGTTTTGAGTGACAGTAGACATCGTGTTGAAACTCTGGGTGTTGAATCCCTTATTTCACAATCTGCGGTGGAGAATTTTCTGGCGGGTGAACGTCGGGCCGATCTGCTACCAGTACTTATCGCTGACGTCTTTCTTCATCAAGGTAACAATCCAGATCTTAATGGCCGACAGAATCTGGCTGGCATAGATGCCGATGGCCTCAGAATGCGAATTGCACCGATGCTTGACGAATATGGCGAGGACATTCGACAAGTTTTGCAGCAGGATCCGACAAATTTCCCCTTTGAATACTATGCGGTAAAATTCACAACCTTTTCTGGAAGCCATTTTGCGAGCTTCAGGCGCTACCTGCGGCATCTGCTTCTTGAAAACGCACGTATCGATAGTGATCATGCTGCACTAGACTATACTCGCACAGTTTATGGTGTGAATGTTCCTGTCGCGGAACGGTACCGCCTTGAAAACAGTTATCGTCAACAGAAAAACCTCTTCTGTAATCAGCAATTGTCCGCTGTTAACAGCACGTTGGAAGATTATCAGTTTGGTATCCGTTCGGGAGCTAAATCGGGACTCGAAGCTAACCTAGATATTACTGAAGATGGGATCTCTATCCGTAATAGGGGTAAAGGACGGCAATGCTTTATCAAAACGGAGTTTGCCCTACGAAGGCATCAGCAACAGGGTGAACTTCATTCATTATTGCTTGAGGAGCCGGAAAACCATCTTAGTCATGTGAGTATGAAAAAGCTGGTTAATCAGCTTGCCGCTGAGCAACAAAAACAACTTTTCATCGCAACACATAGCAGCCATATTTCATCCCGTCTTGATCTGCGTAAAGCAATCCTCTTTGGGGAATCCCGACCCGTTTTATTAAATGAGCTTTCAGATGAAACGGCAGCTTTCTTTATGAAGGCACCAGATAATAATGTTCTTGAATTTGCTCTGGCGAGACGAGTACTACTGGTAGAAGGTGATGCCGAATATATCCTAATCGAGTCTTTTTACCGTCAGCTCTTCAATACCGCTCCTGAAGATGATGGTGTTCATATTATCGCTATTGGCGGTACTAGTTTCCGCCGTTATCTTGAACTGGCACTTTTACTGGGGAATCGCGTAGCTGCTTTACGAGACAACGATGGCAACTACCAACAGAATTGCTCCGAACGTTATGCTGATATTATCTGCGATCACATCAATGTTTTCGCTGATCACAACGATGAGCGATCAACGTTTGAGATCTGTCTGTATCAGGACAATATGGCGTTATGTGAGTTGCTTTTTGGGGAAGGCCGACGAACATTGACAGTGCAAGACTATATGCTGGCCAATAAGGCAGAAGCTGCATTTAAGCTGTTACAACATGATGGAGAAGAACTCTGTGTTCCTGACTACATTCAGGAGGCTCTGGCATGGCTAAGAGGGTGATTTTTGCCGTTGCTGGCTCAGGTAAAACCACACTACTGATAGACAGGCTCACGGTAAACAGTCGTACACTAATTCTGACGCATACCATCAATAACGAGACACATCTGCGATCCAAGATCATAGGTTTGTTTGGATTTATGCCTGAAGGGATTCGTGTCATGACTTGGTTTGAATTTCTTCACGGTTTCTGTTTCCGCCCCTTTCTCCAGGAACATTTGGCTTCTCGTGGCCTGAGTTTTTCCCAACCGCTATTGAGGATTCCACGAACTAATCGACTGCATTATCAGGACAATAGTGGCCGCATATATCATCGGCGGCTTGCACAATTATTAATGGCTAGAGGTATGTTGCCAGATATATGCAATCGCCTTGAGCGATACTACGACGAACTATTAGTCGATGAAGTACAGGATTTTGCTGGAAATGATTTTAATTTTTTATTAGCGCTTTGCGAGGCAGAAATATCGGTCCTTTTTGCCGGTGATTTTTACCAGCATACCTTTGATACAAGCAGGGATGGCAATGTTAATTCCACGCTTCATGACAATATTAACCGATATGAAGCCCGCTTCACTGCTGCTGGATTAGAGGTGGATCATGAGGCGCTCAGTAGAACGTGGCGTTGCTCCAGCACAGTATGTGAATTTATTACTGAGAGACTCAATATCCGCATTGATGCACATGACGTTCGTGAAACATCTATTGACATCGTAACCGATACTGAGCGTGTGGCCACCTTACATGCAGATGATACCGTCATTAAGCTTTTCTATAGCGAACACCATCGTTATGGTTGTTACTCTCTAAATTGGGGAGCCAGTAAAGGACTGGATCACTTTCAGGACATATGTATTGTAATGGGAGCTACGCACTGGCGTCTTCTAAATAGCTCGAATTTACAGACACTTCCACCTTCTTCGCGTAATAAGCTTTATGTAGCTTGCTCCAGGGCCCGGGGAAACATTTATTTCGTTTCTGAAGCGAATTTCAGGAATTACAAAAGATGAAAAAATCTATGGTAGGGAAGCAACAGAAATTGTTCTGCCAAAAACTTATCTTACCAGTAGCTACTCAAAACCTCGTTTCAGGTCATTACGTCAGGTACTATTATGTGTAAAATCAGAGCTAGCTCAAGATCGTGGAATGCTCTGCTATGGCTGGTGTGAACAAAACGCATCTGACTGAAACGGATAAAGAAACGATTGATGGCTTCGACCTTAACGAGTATGTGTTGCAAGAGCGCTTTACCGATGCAACGGTGGAAGGTGAGTTGTTCGGAATTCGATTTGGATAAACTTTAGAACAGTGTGGATTAGGTTCAATGCCGGCAGCATTTCGCTTGCCGCGCAATATTTGGCTTAAAGAGGAACTAAATGGACAAGAAGACCAAAGGTTCGTGGTTGATTCATCACACTAATAAACTGCAGGGAATAACAAATCAAGCCGGCTACGAGAAGACCTTCCTTGCAGGTAAGGCAGGCATTTTGCTATCTGCAATCTCGTCAAATAATCACTCAACACTTAATAACGATCGCCTGAACGTTCTGGCGCAAGCGGCGAATATCAATACGACCTTCGAGCTACCCAAGCTCATCGAAGTACTGAAGCAGCAGCAACTGGTTGACACGGCGAATGGTGGTATTGCTGTACTTGGTGTTACAACTGCAAAGACTCTCCAACATACATCAGACATATATGATGCCCTCATGCCAGGTGCATCTGAGGTTGCCTCGATCGCGCTTGCAGAGAAAGCTTCGGTCGAGCCCGTACTATCGGGCCATGTTTCCACGGAATTGGCCGACTTGTACAAGCTGGCAAAACCCGATATTCAACGGCTGATGTCTGATGCTGAACAAATTGGATTCGTGGATGCTGAGGACCTTGGTGCCGGGCAAACATTATTATTTAACGGGAATCTCTTCCGTCGTGAAACGACTCGAAAAATAAAAACTGTACTTGACTCGCTTTCATCAGCCGAGCAATCAAAGCTCAATGAGCTTACTGATACATTGAGAAAGCGCGCCTGCGTTGGCACGGATTTCGCAATTAAACTCCTTGGCGAATCTCTTTTTAAGAAGATTGCGGCCATTGGATTGTTTGATATTAGCGTTGTCAGTAATTTGACCGAGGATGCTGGGTTTCTGACTTTACCATCCGCGTTTTCAAAGTACAGCAACTCAATGGTCGATGACGCATTTGATCTGGCTAAGGCGTTTGTCAGTTCTGTGACCTATGGGATGACCAAGAGCAGCTATGCCAGGGGGCAGATTCAGATGGTTGACGCGCTATTGAGCGCACTGGTTCGAGGTGAAAGTGTTGGGCCGGTGAATGCCATTGCACAGGACTACAAAGTTCTGGAACTGAAGGGGGTGGTTGAAGTTAAGCAAGGGACAAAAAAAGGACGAAGCGGTCCAATGCTGAAATTATTGAAGACAGAAGTTGGTGAGCTTGCATTACAAGCTATCAGACAAGGGGACGTTAGCGAACATTCTCTGAACTCACTTCCGTCTGCAGCAGTCAGCATATTCAATGGCCCTGAACATAATCGTGAGAAAATTCGGCGAGCACAAATTAAAGCGAGTCCCAAAGCTACCAATGACATGCTCTCTATCCTGCGCACTGGAGGCGGTATATGAGCAAGGGACAGCAAACTTTGCTTAAAGGCCCTCGTATGGAGGAACTACTGCGAAGTTATTTCCTCAAGGCTGGATACTATGTAGTGCGAGGTGTTCCGTTTGTGTATGAGGGTTTTGACGTTACAGATATTGACCTTTGGCTGTATAGCCGGACGTCATCTGTATCACGTGAAATAACTCTGGTTGACGCCAAAAACAAGAGGACGCCGCAAGCGATAGAGCGGATTTTCTGGGTCCAGGGGCTTCGCGTTGCGACCAAGGCCACCAACGCTGTAGTTGCAACAACGGACAAACGCCAGGAAGTGAAGGATTTTGGACGTGAGTTGGGAATTATTGTTCTCGACGGTACCTTCTTAGGCAAGCTAGATAAGTCGGATGATCCCAACGCGTTGAGGTATTCTGACGAAGAATTCTTCTCAAAGATTGATGAATATTCTCTTAGCAAACTCGATGGCGACTGGCGTGGACGCATGGTTCATTCCAAGAGTTTACTGGCGAAATCACTTTCGTTTGACAGTTGCAATGAGTGGCTTATGCAGGGAAAATTCTTTGCAGAACAGTCGATAACAAAAAGCAATCAGCGTGAGGCTGCTTTGCGTTGCCTCTATATGGTTTGTTCATTCATTGCTATCGCAGTAGATTTCTGCATGAAAGAGATTTCGTTCCATGAGCAATCGGAGCGCAGTGTACTCATTAAGGACGGATTCACCTACGGCTCGAAAGGCAGTGCGGGTCTCAAGAAAATATTAAATGTTTCGATAGGGCTCATAGAGCAGCACGCAAAAGATGGGATCGCTACTTCCAGACAGGTACGATCCAGCATTGAACGGCAACTAGCTGACCTCAACACTGGTATTCTTGGCGAATTTTTTGCAAAACAGGATGTCGCCAGAACCCTTTTCGCTGTGGCAAAAGAGTTCGAGCAATTAGCGATGAGTCGGGACTTCTCTCCCGATGCTAAGGCAACGCCCGAGCTTCGTAGCATGCTCTATTGTTTACTTGATTATTGGGAAATTGACCGGGTTATGTTTTCCAGCCCGTAACTTTCCCGTGGCCTTACTTTATGGCCTAACGTTTTGGAGAGAAGACATGAGTAGCACTGCAGGTGCTGTGGTTGGCACGTTCGATCGGGGTGAGTTTATGCACTAACTAACCGCAATCTGGCATCCCAGTAGCATATCTGTACTACTAAGCGACTGGCGGGGCGTCCCGATATGTGAGGCAGCCAAAAGTTGAATGTTTACCGCGTAGTAATTTGATTATGCGATAATCCTCCTTCAGTACGTATGTTAGATTAATACAAACGTAAAACTGTAAGGACATCATAGCGAAAATGTTACAGTATCAGCCCAAACCAAATACCATAGTGATGTGCGATTTTACCGGATTTATTTCTCCGGAAATGGTTAAGAAGAGACCCGTCATTGTTATCAAAAAGAATAAAGAGAACCCTAGGCTCGTTACTATTGTACCCTTCAGCACGACGGAGCCCCATGACCTCTCTGAGCTGCATGTAGAAGTTGCAGGTCCCTTGGATGGTAAGCAAGCCTGGGTTAAATGTGATATGATTACAACAGTTTGTTTAGAACGATTAGATCGAATCAAAATTCACGAAGGTGGAAAGTTCAAATGGATCACAAAGAGTCTGGAAGAACCAACCTTCGATTTGGTTTGTAAAGGTGTTGCTAAGTATCTTGGTTTAGCACATAATAGTACGGTACCCGAAAGGGGCTTGTAAGACTCATACTAGTTATGAGCCAGTATTTACATAGTAGTGATGACAAACTCGTTAATACTGAATTAGGGACATCTTCGGATGTCCCTTGTCTTTTACAGGACTTTTTTCCTTACTTTGTTACTCCCAAATGCATCGTCCTGCCAACTTGCATCATATAGACTATTATTCGGGATAAACTTCCAGATCCTCATTTTATGATGATACCGGTTGCTTATGTCTCCATCAACGCCAGTACTTTCAAACCAGTTAAATGCTTTACTGCCCCGAAACTGAGAGTCGATTCGTCTCAGCATGTCATAGATTTTTTTCCCGAAACCAGATTTCATGATTTGATTTGGAGTTCTTCTTCGTTTTCCTGGTAGTAAATCCCAGTCTGCTTTGTTTCCATAGTAACCAGCAGCACCCATAAGTAAGTCACAGACCTGGAGAGGAACAGATTTTTTACTATTGATAAACTCTACTCTGATATCGGCATTCTGTATTTCTAAACCTTCTATAAAGGTTTTTAGCTTTAATTTATGTGCGTGGCTTGAGTGGGTATCAAGCTTGAATATGAATGTTTTTCTTTCATTGATATAACCAAATCCAAAACAGTGCTTCAAGAACTGATAATATATTTTAAATTGAGAATCGAGCTCTGACGCGGATTCGCCAATATATCTATATGACCTGTCCATAAACATTTGTCGGTATTTTGTATTTTCACTGGTACAGATGAATCCTTCAATCAAAATCAATAAATTTTCATAAAATTCAATATGTTGACGTGATATATTAGACCATTTTATTTCTTTTTTATAATTATGAGCCTTTTTCAACAGCACTACTTCAGCTTCAAATCGGTTAAATTCTTCCGTTGAAGATAGCATTCCACCAAAAAAACAGTGGTAACGATAAAGTGGTTGCGATTGCGTCCACGCTTCGTCTGCATAAATTACGTATTTCAAAGAACACCTCGTCTGAAAGTGGACTGTTAATAAACTGTTGTTTTGTCGACTAATTCAGGAATTTTACATTCTTTTATTCAGTTAGTAACGATCTTTTAGTTGCAAATTTAAGCGATAAAGTGCGGGTTGTTTAGTAGGCCGGGCAAAAATAAAAACATATACAACAGCTCAGCCCCTGCGGGCTGAGCGTTATGCTAATTTTAATGGAGTTACCTTACCAGTAGAGAGTTCAACGATATAATCCGCATACCACTGCATCATCTCCCTACGCCCATCTAAATACTGCGCATGATTATAGGTTCCGCGAATGGCGTTCTTATCAACATGCGCAAGCTGCGTTTCAATCCACGCTGAGTTAAAGCCTTCTTCATGCAAAATGGTGCTCATAGTGTGGCGAAAACCATGTCCTGTTAGCCTGCCTTTATATCCCAGCAGCTCAATAACCTGATTAACGCTCTCCTTACTGATAGGTTTGCGTGGATCGTTCCTGCCAATAAAGACCAGAGGGAGGTGTCTTGAGATCGGTTCAAGTTGCTTAAACAGTGCAATCACCTGATCCGACAGCGGCACAATATGAGGCCGTTTCATCTTCATTACTTCTGCCGGAATCTCCCACAATTTCTTATCAAAATCAATATCCTCCCAGCGTGCAAAACGTAGTTCTTGCGTACGCACGCCGGTCAACATAATGATCTGTGTGGCAGTTTTGGTGATAACACTACCAGTGTATCCAGCCAGATCTTTAAGAAAGTACGGTAGCTCTTCAACTGTAAGGAACGGGAAATGCGTTTTCTTTGGCGTTGCCAGAGCTGCAGCAAGATCTGACAAGGGGTTATACTCAGCTCTCCCGGTAACGATAGCGTAACGGTAGACTTCATTACAACGCTGGCGGACTTTGCGCATTTTCTCTAAAGCGCCGCGCTTTTCAAGGCGACGAAGAATCTCAAGCCAGTCCATCGGCTTAATATCAACGATAGGGCGTCTTCCCGTATGAGGGAAGATATCTTTCTCGAAGGTGTCGATGATTTCATCGCGGTAGCGTAATGACCAGCGATCGGCTTTCGTCTGATGCCATTCGCGGGCAATGGCATCGAACGTATTCTTTTGGCTCATTTGCTGGGCGATTTTTTCTTCTTTTTTGACTTCGCCCGGATCGCCTCCAGCGGAGAGTATTTTTCTGGCCTCGCTGCGCTTTTCGCGTGCGTCAGCCAGGGAAACATCAGGGTATACGCCAATGGATAGCATCTTTTCTTTACCGGCGAAGCGGTATTTCATTCGCCAGTATTTGGAACCATTAGCGTTAATCAGCAGATACATGCCGCCGCCATCGGTCAGCTTATAGGGCTTTTCTTTTGGCTTTGCGGTTTTCACTTTTACATCGGTTAGCGCCATGACATCCTCCGGCTTTTGATGAACCCATCCTCCAGGGGACTTCCGCTAATGATTAACCTGATACCCCCATGTACTCCTTATATAACAAAGATATTGTTGAAACCTGTTGTTATACATCACATTTTTACCATTATGGGGGTGCTGGCATTTTAAGGGTGGAATAGTACCCCCTAATGCACCCCCAAAAACCGCTTGATGCAGGTTGAAATCGGTTGACCTCGGGATACATGGAAAGCCTGATATACAAGGGATTACAAAGTAGATTATTGACTTAGGGAGAGTTCAGGAGAGGCTAATTGGCGGAAGATCACAGGAGTCGAACCTGCCCGGGAACGCTGGCGTCCCCAACTGGATTTGAAATCCAGCCACCTCACCGGAGATGACGATCTTCCGCGCCTCGATTGCTACATGGAGGCGGT